>Ga0081539_10000193_pt1 | contig 141450 bp, 102 predicted proteins | sample TabmetS4T2R2_FD_71023 | JGI IMG/M metagenome (GOLD analysis project Ga0081539, IMG submission 71023) | Tabebuia heterophylla rhizosphere microbial communities from the University of Puerto Rico - S4T2R2 | ecosystem: Host-associated > Plants > Roots > Rhizosphere ... | reverse complement strand
GGCGGCCTGGCGCCGCTTTGGCCTCGATCGCGCCTCATCGATACCAAAGCGGCGCCAGGCCGCCGCACTCCAAGGAGTTACGCAGAGATGATTGTTCAGGGATTTCCGTCGGTGATGTGGTGTTTCACCGCATACATGACCAGCTCGAGGCGGTTTTCGACTTCGAGCTTGCTATAGATTGAGGAGAGATGATTGCGCAGGGTGTGTTCGCTCATGTTCAGATGAACTGCGATCTGCTTGTTTGTTGAGCGACCTTGTTTGGTCATGACCTCGATGATCTCGCGCTCTCGAGCAGTCAGGCTCGCGATCTTGATCGCTTCCGGCGAGGCCTGATTATTCGAGTGGTCCAGCAGCTTGCTGAACACCCTGGCAGTCAACGCTCGATCGAGCCAAATCTCACCCTCGTAAACCTTCTTTATCGCTTTCAGTATCAATTCAGCCGGGGCTTCCTTTTGCACAACGCCCCGTGCGCCCGCCAGTACCGCACGCTCATGCGTTTCTTCATCACGCACTCCGGTCAGGATCAGCACCATGGCGCCGGTTGCCTTGCGCAAGAGCGACATTGAGTCGAGGCTGTTCACGCCGCGCAGATCGATATCGAGCAGGATAACGTCCGGCTGTTCTCGCTCGAGAATCGCTAGCGCTTCGTCGATGTCAGACGCTGTTCCCATCACCTTCAGGCTAGGGCTGTCACTCTCGATCAACTTGACCATGCCCCACAGAAAGCTTTGGTGATCGTCGACGAGTAAGACGCGTATTGGGTCTGGTGAGGTTTGGCTCATTTTTGTTTACATGGGAATGACGACAGAAACGATCGTACATCCATCGCTTACATTAACAGAAACTCGCCCGCCTAACGCTATCGCGCGCTCCGTAATCGAGCGAGGAGTAAAGTTATTTTGGCTTTCACCGGCCGAAGAGTCGTTCTCGATCTCAATAACTACGTCACCGTTCAAAGACGCCATGCGAAGTCGCGCTCCCGCAGAGCTCGTATGTCGCCTGATATTGCTCAAACCCTCGCGCACGATCTGGAAGATCTCCGCTGCCAACCGATCATTCATATTCGCGTTGGTCGCGATCTTGACGTCGACATCAATCCCGTAAAATTCGCCTAGCTGTTTGGCATGTCTCTCAACCGATGATGTCAGGACATTGGTGCGCGCACTCGAGGCTGAGCCTTGTAAGTCTCCCACATACGTACGTAGATCTTTTATTACGGAGTCTGTTCTCTCGACCAGCTCGGCGAGTCCGGACGCGACCGGATCGCCATTCGATGCCGTTCTACACAAAGCCTCGAGGCCGAGTTTTAGACCGATGTACGGCTGAATCGCACTGTCGTGGATATCACGCGAAATCCTTTGCCGCTCATACTCGGACGCCTGTGTAGCCAGCCGGTCGACAAGCTGTATGTTGTCGATCATGGGCATCACATGGTCCATCACCTGCCGCAGAAAATCGACATCGGAATAGTTGAAGTGTCGCCCTTTTGACGTGAGATAAAGCCGCGCCGTTAGTGTGTTGCGCTGGTAGATAGGAACGGTGATAAAGGAATCGCTGTCGAGCAAATCCGCGATGGAGGCGTATGTTTCACAATCGACATCCTTCACGCGCTCGCCTGACGCGAAATTGTAAATCGAGCAAGCCGTCTTCCTGAACCAACGCTTCGCCGAAGGACCGTGCCAGATAACAGCCCACTCAGGTGGCCAGGCTAACAACTGCTCCGCCTCACTGCCGATCGCGTCGATGCGATTGTCCAACTCGGAGTGGCGTCGATCGACTCGTCTGAGAATATGCGCGTCGGAGACCGGACCCTTGTTGATCAGCAGGCACGCATCAGCGTCATAAAACTCACGCAGCCTTCTCATGATCGAACCGATTGTCTGGTCAACACCAAAGCGCGGGTTTGAGAGCCTGCTCACGTCGCGCAGTAGTGCCAGTCGGCGTTTGTGCGTCGTTTCAGAGCCAACCCAGTAGGCCATGAGGTAGCCGATGGTCGCGAGGCAGATCGGCCTGAGGAGAAACCGGCTCGGTTCTATCGGCGTGGGAGTGGTGAAGTAGCCGATCGTCATAAAGAGGGTGGCAGAAACGAGCGTGACGTCCAAACCGGCCCTGTAACCCGAACGAAAAGCAGCCGCGAGGATGGCGAAGAAGAAGAAAAAGAAAAACAGGCTATGGGTTCCGCTGCTTAAGGAGATGAGCACCAAAAACCAGGCAACGTCTATCCAGTAAAGCGGAATACGTCGCAATACTGATTGGCGTCTGAGGGAAAGGAAGTAGACGGACGCGCTATAGACGGTGTAGAGAGCGAGCGTTGTGTAAGTGATGTTGACGAGCCGATCCGGTTCCGATGGATCGACGTACATGATGATCAAAGCGGATAGCGCCAGCACAAACCGTGTCAGGTTGATCAGGCGCTCGTCGACCGATTCAATAGTTTGCTTTTCCGCCATGGCCGCCAGCGTCTATTCAGCCACAAAAGGCACAAAAAGCACAAAGATTTTTTCTGTGCCTTTCGTGCCTTTTGGCTGTGATCCATGCTGGGGCAAACCTCCTCCCGATTGTTCCACCACGGAACACATTTTTGGCGCGCATTGTTGTTGATCCGCTTAAAAGTAGGGGATTTCAAAGGTTAGCGACCTGAGGCACGGTCGTTGCTAAAAGGAGAGCGCGCACTCAAACCGTGTTGGCCCGATTCCCGGTTCGACCTGCGCTAATCTAAAAGATGAAGGAATTATTGAAACCAATGATGAAGAAAATCTCGTTCGCTGCTATCTTTTTTGCACTCACGATGCTCGTCGCGGCGCCACTCGCTCAGGCGACGACGATTACTGAAGTCCAGGCAATGATCACCTCTTTGAAAACAAAGACTGAATCCGTGATCATCACGGGTAAGTCTGCTGAGAAGGATCGCGCTGGCTTACTCGGCAAACTTAATGAAGCATCTCTTAAAGTTGACCAGGCTAAGTTCTGCGACGCTGTCGCGAAGCTCAACGACTTCAAAGCCAGAGTCAATGCTCTTATCACGGCCGGCAGAATCAATCAGGATCCGGCGCTTGGCACCACCGGGCAGGAGCTTCTGAACGACGCCGATGCGACCATCGCGGCTCTCAACGAGCTGCAAACGCAGAGCACCGGCGCCGCCTGCACTTTCTAAAATCTCGTTAACACACAAACCTGGATGAGGTCAGTACTTTCCGCTATCGCGGCTGGTACTGACCCTGGTCCAGGTCTGTCTGGTCGAGTCAGTAAACAGCTCAAGAACTCTCTATCTCACGAAGAATAAACCGATGAAACCGATTGCAGACTCAATTCCCACAAAGTTGAAAACGACATACCAGACCACCGATCTGACGCTAACCAGCTTTCTCCGCTGCCGTGGTTTTCAGATTGAAAGCATCAACCAGAACAACGGACGCACACTGTTCATGTTTGAGGAGTCGCCGGAGCTGCGCACAGCCATTCTCGAATTCGCCAACGATGCAGTGGTCGCTGTCCGCTCATTCTGTAGCACGATGCGCGACTTGAAGGCGATTACTCGTTAGAGGTGGAAACGATCATGAAGTTAATAAAAATTTATCTCCTCCTTTTAATTGCAGCAGTCCCGGGCCTGGCCCAGGAGAAACCCGCGCCACAGAAGATCGAGCGCGAAGGCGTCGAGGTTGAATTCACCATCGAGCCGATCAAAGAGCCGGGCAAGACCTCTGAGCTGATGGAAGCGAAGGAAGCTGTTGTTCGTTTCAAGATTCACGACAAAGCGAGCAAGACTCCGCTCGCCGGAGTGAAGCCGTCCGTATGGCTCACGCAACGCGAAGATGGCATCGCTGATGCGAAGCAGTGCCGCGAAAAGATCCAGTCGTTTCTGCAGGGCAATCTTCGTTCACGTCCCGATGTGGATCTCAATGCTTACTATGTGCTCGCCCTCAATGACGAAGCCAACATCTCTGTCATCGATCCGCTGCTTGGTTTTGGCACCAGCAAGCTCCTGACGCTCGTGATGCTGAAGAGTCCGGGCGAAGACTGGGCGCAGAAGAACAACGAAGAAAAGCTTTTCGTCAGTATGCCGCTCGTTAACCAGCTTGCTGTAGTCGACACGAGCATATGGAAAGTCGTTGCCAACATCGATACCGGCATGAAGCCGACACGCGTTCGCTTGCAGCCTGATGAGAGATATCTCTGGGTCGGCAATGACGCTGGTGGTGTGACGGTGATTGATACCACGACGTTGAAAGTGGTGGGCCAGATCGCGACCGGAAACGGACATCACGAGCTCGCGTTCAGTGGGGATAACCGGTTCGCGTTCGTTACCAACGAGCAGGACGGCACGCTTTCAGTTATCGACATTCAGAAACTCGCGAAGGTCAAAGATCTCAAGGTTGGTGCTCCGGCCACGTCAGTTGCTTTTTCGAAACTCGCTAACGCGCTGTACCTCGTGAATGGAGCTGATGGAATTATCACGGTTGTAGATACGCGCAGCCAGGAGATCGCAACGCGTATTCAAACGAAGCCTGGGATTAAAAATCTGCGCTTTGCGCCGGGCAGTCGTTGGGGCTTTGTGCCAAACACGAAGGAGAACGTCGTATACGTTGTCGACGCTTCGACCAACCGTATCGCGCAGGCGATCACTGTTGACAAAGGTCCTGATCAAGTCACGTTCACTGACACGTTTGCGTATGTGCGCTCGCTTGGTTCGACTGAAGTCAACATGATCCGGCTCAGCACGTTGACGGGCCAGCCTGACGTCGCGAAGTTCCCGGGTGGTCAGACGGCGCCGGAAGAAGCGCCAGTCGAGAGCAGCGCCGACGTCATGGTGCCTGCTCCGGAAGGAAGCTCAGTGCTCGTCGCGAATCCCGCTGACGGCATCATCTATTACTACTCGGAAGGCATGGCGGCGCCGATGGGTAGTTTTCAGAATTACCGTCGACGGCCGCGTGCGGTGATGGTGGTCGATCGATCGCTGCGTGAGGTCACTACGGGTGTTTACACCACGACGACGAAGCTGCCGAAGAGCGGTGTCTACGACGTCGCTTTCCTGCTCGACTCGCCGCGCGTCACGCACTGCTTCACTGCCGAGGCAAAGCCGAATCCGGATGTGCCGCGCGAGCAGAAAGTCGCGGTGCGTATTGAGTACCTGAACAAGGACAAGCAGCTGCGTGTCGGAGAAGATTACAAGCTGCGCTTTAAGCTCGTCGATACGACAGCGTCTAAACCGAAGAGTGATGTGAGCGACGTGCGCGTGCTGACGATGGTGTCGTCAGGAGCGTGGCAGAAGCGCGACTTCGCGAAGTCGGTCGGTGATGGCGTTTACGAACTCGACCTCAAAGTCCCGCAAGCGGGCGTGTACCTGGTCTTTGTCGAGAGCCGATCGCAGGGCGTGAGTTTCAGGCAACTGCCGTATCTGACGTTACAGACGACATCAGCAACGGCAACAAACAGTCGTTGACTTGGCGCCGCGCGCGCACGGCTGCGCACCCACCCGCTACCGCGGGTGGTACTGACCGCCTCCAAGTAGCACGTGTGATGGTTGTGGATTTGTGACGCGTGAGTACTGACATTTATGACGTGTGAGTACTGACATGCATGACGCGTGAGTACTGACATGCATGACGCGTGAGTACTGACATGCATGACGCGTGAGTACTGACATGCATGACGCGTGGGTACTGACGTATAGACTGCGGCGACGTACTTGGACACAGTCAGTACCACCCGCGGTAGCGGGTGGGTGCGTAGCGATTAGTAATTTGGAATGGAGACGACATGTTTTTGAAGACACAAGGAGTGATGTTAACTGTAGCCCTTTTAGCTTGTGTGTGCGCGTTTGTTCCGGCGCAGGCGCAGACGCCGCATAACCACGGCCAGGCATCCGCGAAGAAGGCGCAGAAAGTGTACTCGTGCCCGATGCATCCGGATGTGACGTCGAAGTCGAAGGGCAGGTGTCCGAAGTGCGGGATGGATCTAAGACTGGCTGAGCAGAAGGAAGCGACCGCCGAGATGACACCGGTGTCGTTACCCGAGCAGTCGTCGAAGATGAACATCCCGGATACCGAGCTGCTCGATCAGAACGGACGGAAGCTTCACTTCTACACGGATCTCATCAAAGGCCATACGGTCGCGATCAACTTCATCTTTACCACCTGCACGACGATCTGCCCGCCACTCGGCGCAACGTTCGCACGCGTGCAAAAGGAACTAGCCGGTCGAGACGTTCGCTTCATTTCGATCAGCGTCGATCCAGCCACCGACACGCCGGAACGGCTCAAAGCGTGGGGAGAGAAGTTTCATGCTGGTGAAGGTTGGACCTTCGTCACCGGTAACAAGCCTGACGTTGACGAGCTGCTGCGCGCGCTCGGCGCGTCTTCCGCACGTCGCGAAGATCATTCGCCCACTGTGCTCATCGGCAACGACGCGCAGGGCAACTGGACGCGTACTTACGGTCTCGCGAACACAAACAAGTTAGTGCAAATCATCAACGACGTTATTGACGGCAAAACTAATACAACGGCTCAAGGATCGAACTAAGATGACACGACAACTTTTTTTATCACTCATATTGGCGGCTGCCGTTTCCATGACGGCCCAGGCCCAAGATGCTAAACCTGCGGCGCCACCGGCACCACACGATCATTCGCACATGACTGCAAAGTCTGAAGAGTCGTCGCCGGCGCAGAAGTACTTTACTGACGTCGAGCTGATCAACCAGGACGGCAAGAAAGTGCATTTTTATTCCGACATACTTAAAGGCAGGACCGTCGTGGTCAACGCCTTCTTCACGAGTTGCACTTCGGTGTGCCCGCCGATGAACCGCAACATGGAGAAGATTCAGGAAGCGCTCGGTAACCGCGTGGGCCGCGATGTCTTTCTCGTCTCGATGACGGTCGATCCGGAGACTGATACGCCCGCGCGGATGAAAGAGTACGCGCAGAAGTTTCACGCCAGCCCGGGCTGGATCTTTCTGACCGGAAAGAAAGAGAACCTCGATTGGGCACTCTACAAGCTGGGCCAGTACGTCGAGCGCAAAGACGATCACACGACGGTGTTGATTATCGGTAACGAGCCGACTGGATTGTGGAAGAAGGCATTCGGCATGGCGAACGTCGCCGAGCTCGTGCAGATCGTCGAGAGCGTCGTTAACGATAAAGGCGCTACGCCGGCGTCATCCGGCAAATAACAACTAAATCTCAGTTTGAAATTACGCCGAAGGCGTTCGCTAATTTCAGCCCAGGGTTCGAGCCGTGGCGAGAACCCTGGGAATATAAATAAAAATTGCGCTCAAACCCTGAAAGGGTTAGGCAATTGGCGAACCCCTTCAGGGTTCAACAGCTATTGATGTTCGATTCCCAGGGTTGTCGCTACGCTCCAACCCTGGGCTGAAATTAGCGAACGCCTTCGGCGTAATTCAAACTGAGACATACCTAAATCTCTGATAGATGAAATGGAACCTATGAAGAAATATTTATTCGTCCTACTAATGTTTTTGATCAGTGTGCCCGCGGCGGCGCAGCAAGTTGCTGATTGCGGGTGCGAGGATAAGCCACTGCCGGAAATTCTCGGCGTGGTCAATGGAGTGAAGATCAGCAAACAGGATCTGAGCCCCGAGACGCGTGCGCGCGTGGAGCAGTTGCAGCGGCAGGTCGTCGAGGCGCGTGAGCGAGAGCTCGATCTGCAGATCGATTCAATCCTGCTCGAAAGCGAAGCGAAGAAGCGCGGTGTTACGCCGTCGCAATTCATCAAAGACGAGGTGATCGCGAAGGTGCAGGCGCCGACCGAGGCTGAAGCGCAGGCGTTTTACGAGAAGAACAAGGCGACTATCAAGGCGGAGTTTAAGGATGAGAAAAACAACATCATCGAGTTTCTCCGTTACCAGCGGCAGCAGGAATTGGCGCAGAAGCTTGCCGAGCGGCTGCGTGCGGCGGCCCAGGTCAAGGTGCTCGCCAAGCCGACGGCGCCACCTGCGACGAGCGCAGATCGCGCGCGTGTGTTGGCAGTCGTTAATGACAAACAGATCACGTTGGGCGATGTGGAAAACAGTCTACGCCCGTTGATCTTCAACGTTCAGGAACAGGTCTACTCGCTGCGCCAGCAGGACCTGGATCTCAAAGTCAACGACACGCTGCTCGCGCAGGAAGCGCAGAAGAAAGGCGTCACCACGCGAGCGCTGCTCGAGACAGAGGTTAGCGCGAAGGTGCCGCGTGTGACTGACGCAGAGGCACAGGCGTTTTTCGATCAGAACAAAGATCGAATCAGCGGTGACTTCGCACAAACGAAAGCGCAGATCATTCAGTACGTGCAGGAGCGCAAGGAGCAGGAAGCGATTGTTGCGTTCGCTGCGCAGTTGCGACGTGCGTCGACGGTCCAGGTCAATCTCACGGCTCCGGAGTCGCCGGCGTTCACGATTGCCACCGACGATCAGCCGGTGAAGGGAACTGCGAACGCGGCCGTCACGATCGTTGCGTTTACCGACTTTGAGTGTCCGAGTTGCGCGCGCGAATATCCGATGCTCGAGCGGATTGTGAATGAGTTTGGCGATCGTGTGCGGCTGGTTGTGCGCGACTTCCCGCTTTCACAGCACGCGAATGCGCGCAAGGCTGCGGAAGCGGCAGAGGCGGCGCGCGAGCAGGGTAAGTACTGGGAGTACGCGGCGGTGCTTTTCCGTAACCAGTCAGCGCTCGGCGTCGACAAGCTCAGGCAGTATGCGACGGAGGTTGGTCTAGATCGCGCGAAGTTTGACGCGTCACTCGATAGCGGCAAGTTCGCGGAGAAGGTCCAGCGCGACGTCATCGACGGCCACAAGCTCGGCATCAACGGCACCCCAACGCTCTACGTCAACGGCAAACGTGTCTCGGACAATTCCTACGAGAACGTGAAGTCCGTCATCGAAGCCTCTCTGAAAGCCCAGCCATCTCTCAGAGCGACGAAGTAAATAATCATCACTCACGAAACAAAACGGGCAGTTAGCGATCATCGCTGGCTGCCCGTAGTTATTGTAACGTAGTCACGCTACCGCGCTCGGTACTGGTGCAGTTTTAAATTGAGCGCCTCCTTGGAGTGCGGCGGCCTGGCGCCGCTTTGTTATCGATCACGCCTGATCAAAGACCAAAGCGGCGCCGGGCCGCCGCACTCCAAGGAGGCGTCCGAACTCAAAGTGCACCACTACTACCCCGCTCGGTACTATGCTTACTCGGCATAAGCTTGTGATATAAACCCCGATGCTCAGCTGTCTTTTGCCTTGCCTCAATCAAACTTCTTAGGAGATGCGAATGACTCTCAAAACCGCCACGATAATTGCGCTAATCTTCACAGCGATTGGCGCCGTTATCAATCTAATTTATGTTATCAACTCGTCAACATTCTTTCTTGGAAGGGATGGTGTCCGAGCCCTGCAGGTCCTGCAGATGTTGAAAGAATCCAGTCTCGCCCTCTTTTTCCTCGTGCTTTACAAGAGACAGAACCCATCAGAATAGGAGAATAGTCATGTCACAAGATTTGAACTCCATCCTTCAAACCACCTCCCCACACCAACCGGTTTATACTGGTGATGGTGCGTCAACTCTCTCGAAGCAAGCGTCAGCTATATTGAGGCGGTATCGAGACGCTTATCGTATTGCCAGGGTAACGAATGGGTTCGGCGTGGCGATCAAGGTGCTTGGCCTTATCGGCGCTGGTTTGCTTGTGCTTTTGGGGGCTGCGGTTGCGAGTGACGGTCCAAAGAACCCACTATCCCTGCTGGGGGTATTAGGCATCGCCTTTGGTCTCTTTGCCGGAGCGCTATTCTTTATCATCGGCGTGATGGTCTCAGCACAGGGGCAAATTCTGAAGGCCTCCCTCGATGGCGCCGTGAACAGTTCACCTTTTCTAACGAATGAACACCGGGCCAGGATAATGTCGCTGCCCGAAGCCTAACTGTACGCGCGCGGTGTTTCGAATGTGAAATCCAATCATCTGGCGCCTCCAATGATGTGACGCGGTGGACTACAACTGTAGGGGTGGCCCTCTGTCGCCACCCGATCGGAGGGACACCGTTGGTGAGTCCGATCGGGTGGCCACGGAGGGCCACCCCTACAGTTGATGCAAGGGTGGTTCGAGTTTTTATTGACTTGGTTCCTGTTTGCGTGGTATTAGTTCGCGCCGCGAATTAAATAACGCTTAAAACTGTGCGAAGGATCGATCTGTCTAACTTCCAGGTCGCGACGAGCGAGACGGCGCGCGATATTAACCGGCGCATCGTTCTCAATCTGATCCGCACACACCAGCCGATCTCTCGTGCTGATCTCGCGCGCCATTCAGGGTTACAGCGCAGCACTGTGTCGGTAATTGCTGAGCAGTTAATCCGCGAGCGTTGGATCACCGAAGGCGCGAACGGCCATACAGCCAGAGGTCGCCGCCCAACGTTTCTGCACTTGAACAAAGAGCGCGTGGGAATCATCGGCATAAACGTTAGGCCGGTTACGACAACTCTGGCGCTCGCCGATCTTGACGCAAACTTCCTGGCACAGGATTCATTGCCCACTCCCGAACAGCCAAAACAGTTTCTGGCTGAGCTGGTGCCACGTGTTCGGAAGCTCATGCGCGCACGGCCCGAATTGACGTGTGAAGGTATCGGCGTCAGCCTGCCTGGTCGTGTTGATAAGGTCACAAACCAACTGGTCTTCGCACCGAATCTCGGCTGGCGAGACTTCGATCTCAAAACACCTTTGGAAAAGGCCACGCGCCTGCCGGTTGAACTGGAAAACGCCGCAAATTCGTGCGCACTCTCGGAAATATGCTTCGGTCGACGCGCTGAAGGCTTGCGTAATCTGGTGATCGTCACGGTCTCGGAAGGTATCGGCTGTGGCCTGATACTGAACCATCAATTGGTCCAGGGCTCGACCGGCACTGCCGGTGAATTCGGCCACGCAGCCCTCGTTCAGGACGGACTCGAGTGTAGCTGTGGTAACCGCGGCTGTTGGGAGATGTACGCGTCCAACTCGGCCGCCATTCGCTACTACTCGCAAGCCGGCTCAACAAGGCGCTCCGCGACAGTAAGACAAACAATCAGTTTCGATCACCTGCTGCGACTCGCCGATCAAGGTGACAACAAAGCAGTCGACGCTTTGCAGCAGATGGCCGAGTATCTCGGACGCGGGATCGCGCCACTTGTCTCCGGCCTCGCACCAGACATGATCGTGATTGTCGGCGAGGTAACTCGCGCCTGGAACAAGGTCGGACCAATCATAAAAGACACCGTACGCCAGCATTCATTCACGCGTGCCGAGACACAGATCGTGCCGAGCGATCCCATTACACAGCCGCGCTTACGCGGCACCATCGCGCTCGTCTTACTAAAACATTTTGGCGCCCCGGCTATCGCGTGAGGCTTTTCTTTGCTTATTTTGTTGTGGTCGCGAACTAATTGGTCAACAAGTCAAACCCCAATGAGGAGAGAGTTATGTTTACCTTCACAGCCGTTCCGACGCGAACCAAACGCAACACACATTACCTGGCGCTGTTAGCTCTATCAATCCTGCTTGTGCCCGCTGTCGTCCGGGCCCAAGTCCTCTACGGCTCTCTCGTCGGAAACGTCACTGATCCGAACGGAGCAGCCGTCTCAGGCGCGAAGGTCGAGCTTACCAACACCGCCACTGGAGACGTATCAACCGTCATGACGGATGACCGTGGCGCTTACGCGATAAACGACCTTCAAGTCGGCGTCTACAGAGTCTCGATTTCGCGATCGTCGTTCAAAACAACACTGAAGGAAGGCGTCCGCATCGATGCCAATAAAACCCACCGGTTCGATGCGCAGTTAGAGATTGGCGGATTGGAAGAGACGGTCCTCATCACAGCCACGCAGGACGTCGCTTTGCAGACTGACCGCGCTGACGTGAATATCACGAAGACGGATCGAGAGATCAATAACCTCCCGCTGTTTGGAAGTGCTGGTCGAAACTATCAGACTCTGATCTCACTGATCCCGGGCACAGCCAGGGGCACCGGCGGGTTCTTCCTCGGTGGTGGCAGCGGTGAGGACAATTCTGCTGCCGGTAATCCGCAGAGATCCATCTCATACAATGTCAACGGAGTGTCGCGTTTGCAGAACAACACACGGATCGATGGCTCCAGCATCATCTATCCGTGGTTGCCGGCGAATACGGTTTACGTGCCCCCTTCCGAAGCGATTCAGGAAGTCAACATCGTTACCAACGCCTTCGACGCGGAGCAGGGCCTTGCCGGCGGCGCAGCCATTAACGTGACGATAAAATCGGGCGGTAATGACTTTCACGGTGCCGGATGGGGTTATGACACGAATAGCCGCTTCCAATCGCGGAACTTCTTCCAGGCTCCCAATCAAACAAAGATTCCGAAGAACATTCTTGCTCAATTTGGCTACGCCGTTAGCGGCCCCATCATTTTGCCACGCTTCGGCGAGGGTGGACCATCAGTATGGAGCGGCAAGAACAAACTATTTTTCTTTACTGACCTGGAACGAACGACACAACGGAACGCCGCCGGAACTACCAGAACTATCGCGCCTTTGAGTCTGCGGCCGGACGCTAACGGGAATGTCAGTTTCGTCGGGACTGGAACTACCATCTACGATCCAGCCTCGAATCCTGACCCGCGTCTCCGCACTCCGTTTCCCGGCAATGTGATTCCCGCAAATCGGATTGATATTGCTGCCCTTGAGCTGATCAGGCGTCTACCCGCGCCGACAGGACCCGGATTCACGAATAACTTTGCCAGCACTGGTACAGGTGAGTTCAACCGCACCAACATGGATACCAAGATCAATTACTCGGGGGGCAATCTCTCGTTGTGGGGACGATACAGTCGTTCGCCAACGATCATTATCGACCCGCCCATCTTTGGAGAAATCGGCGGCGGCGCGTTGAATGGAGGACAACTGGGTACAGCGCCGGGACTTATTAATGTGATTGGGATCGGCGCAACGTACTCGTTCAGCCCCGCAGTGGTTCTTGACGGCAATGTCGGCTACACCCGGCAGCGACTGGGCGCCGAGAACTTCGACATAGATACTCCGTTCGGGTTAACTGTTCTGCAAATCCCGGGAACGAATGGACCAGACCGGCTTCAAGGCGGCTATCCATCATTCCAGATTACGGGTTGGAACAATCTCGGTAATGACAACACGGGCAATCCTTTTCAGTTCCGCGACAATCAGTACGTCGCTGCTGCGAACCTATCGTGGTTGAAAGGCGCGCATTCGTTCCGCTTTGGCGGTGACTATCTGAACCCGCGGATCAACCACTTCCAACCGCAAGGCGCGGCGTTTCAGACGGTGCGCGGCACGTTCGTTTTCAACGGCACGGCTACAGCCTTAGAGGCGTGTAATGCAGCTAACACAGGAGCTAACGTTTGCGGGCAGGCAGGTGCAAGTACAAGTGTCGCGACGGCAAATGCATTTAATTCCTGGGCAGCTTTCCTTCTCGGACTGCCGAGCCAGGCGGGTAAGGCTGATCAGCTTCGCAATCCTAATTCAGTGTGGTGGAAGCAATATGCACTCTACGCGCGCGACCACTGGCAAATTGGCAAGCGGTTGACGCTTACTTACGGTCTGCGTTGGGAGCGCTTCCCCATCCCGAGAAAGGACCATTCCGGTATCAACCGTTTCGATCCGGAGACAGGACAGGTGATCACGGGTGGATTGAGCGGTCTTCCATTCGATGGCGGTGCAACTTCCGGGTCGGGCCTGTTCCTGCCGCGGATAGGAATTGCATTTCGCTACAACGACAAAACAGTATTCCGTGGCGGCTATGGCCAGTCATCCGACCCAAGGCCGTTTCAGGAAGTGAGGAATGCCTTTCCGATAGTCAACATCTGGTCGATGCCGTCAGTCTCGTTCAACGGACTCAGTGGGACATCAGGCTTCATTCCCGTAACCACTCTCCGGCAGGGACTAGTTAACACGAGTACTCCGCCCAACCTGAGTCAAGGCACTATTCCACTCCCGCCGAACACCGGTACGACAACGTTTCCGAAAAACCCGATGCGCGACAGAATTCATTCGTTCAACTTCTTCGTCGAACGCCAACTGCCGGCGAAGTTCGTCGCTCAGGTTGGTTATGTTGGTACGCGCGCAAATGGTCAGATGGGGTTCGTCAACATAAACCCGAGCGCTCCGGGAACTGGCGATGCAGGTCGTCCTCTTATTGGGTTCGGGATAAATGCCGACGTTGTCCGCATCCAGCCGTTTGCCGACACGACTTATGATGCGTTGCAAAGCCAGTTGACGCGTCGTTGGGGCAGTTCGCTTTTTGGCATGGCTTACACGTGGTCAAAAACATTGAACTTCGCAGACAACGATGGGGGGCCGAGAATCGCGTACGTTCCTGAGAAACAACGAAACCGCGGGCCCGCCGCCTACGACCGCACGCATAACCTGCAAAGCTATGCGATCTATGACCTGCCTTTTGGGAAAGGCCAGAGATGGGCCAGGGATGGTTGGCAAGGCAAGGTGTTGGGCGGTTTTCAGGTAAGTGGCGTGATGAGTATTATGAGTGGACTGCCGTTCTATGTCGTGCAAAATACTGCTCCGAATCTGCTGGCGCGCGGGAGTCAGCAGGTGCCGAATCAGGTCGCTCCTGAGATCCGTATTCTCGGCGGGGTGGGAACACCTGGTCAGCGTGGTTCAGCAGGCGGACCCTGGTTTGAGAATACAGTGCTCGGTGGTCCAGCGATATTCGGAGTCACTTGCACGGCAAATTGTGCCTGGGCATTAGAAAATGGCGCTCGTTTCGGAAGCGGCGGACGAAACAACATTCGCGGTCCGGGTTTCTTCGAGACGGATCTGACAATCTATCGAACCTTCGCCGTTTCGGAGAGGGTCAAGTTTCAACTCCGCGCGGAGGCGTTGAACGCAACAAATCATGCAAACTTCAACTTACCCGATGCCAATGTGAACAGCACAACCTTCGGGTTCATCACATCGACCTTCGGGCCGAACCAGTCGAGGCAGTGGCGCTTTGGTGCGCGTCTTAGTTTCTGAAAGGGATGATTAAAAAGAAAACCCATCCACAGATTACGCGGATTGTTTTTTTGATCTGCGTAATCTGTGTAACTGCGCACGGGCAAGATCGCTGGATTGATTATGTTGCCGGCGATTACGACATCTTTCCCAACGTCACTTACGCGAAGGCTAACAACATCGAGCTAAAACTCGATCTTTATCTTCCCAGGAACAGAGCGAATCCGACACCGACGCTGATTCTGTTTCACGGCGGTGGTTGGGTTGACGGGCAGAAGGAACGTAACGTTCTTTACCTGCTGCCATACCTCGCGATGGGTTGGTCTGCGATCAATGTCGAGTATCGTATGGGACACCAGTCGCCGGCGCCCGCGGCGGTTGAAGATGCGCGTTGTGCGTTGCGGTGGATCTCGAATCATGCGCGTGAGTATTCGCTCGATACGTCGAAGTTTGTATTGACGGGTACGTCTGCGGGCGGGCATCTGTCTTTGATCACGGGAATGTTGCCGGCGAATAGTGTGTTTGACCGTCAATGCGTTGTTGATGGTGGTGCGCGTTGGAATACGTCGACAGTGCCGGAAGTGAAGATCGCGGCGATTGTGAACTGGTTTGGGATCGGCGATGTTGCTGATCTGCTTGACGGTCCGAATGCGAAGAACTACGCGCGCGAGTGGTTTGGCAGTATGAATAACGCACCGGAGCTCGCGAAACAACTCTCGCCTGTTAACTACGTGCGCGCAGGGTTACCTCCGATCATCACGATTCATGGTGAACTGGACGACGTTGTACCTTACAGCCACGCGGTTCGACTTCATGCGGCGCTCGACAAAGTCGGCGTTCCCAACCAACTCGTGACGATCAAAGGACGCAAGCACGGCGGTTTCAATCGCGAGGAAATGGTGCAGAGCTACACCGCCATCCGCGAGTTTCTCCGTAAACAAGGTCTACTGTGAGCCACCAAAAGGCACAAAAAGCACAAAAAGCACGTGTGTTTGGGGTGAAATTATTTGTGCTTTTTGTGCTTTTTTGTGGCTGTGTAAAAGCCGACGATGGTTATCGTTTGTGGTTGCGGTATGAGCCGCTGCCGGCGCGGTCGATGGAGATGTACCGGCAGCGGATCAAGTCGATCGCCGTGCAAGGTCAGTCGGCTACGTTTGATGTGATTCGTGACGAGCTCAGCCAGGCTTGTGCCGGATTACTCGGAACGCATGTTGACATCGTCATGCGCGACGATGCTTCCGTCGTCGTTGGTCTTCCGCAAACTTCCAATCTGATTCGCAAACTGCGTTGGGATGTTCAGTTGCAGAACCTTGGTCCGGAAGGCTTCCGCATTCGCACGATCAGAGACGCCAATCGAGACGTTATTGTCATTGCCTCAACAACCGGCACCGGCGCGCTCTATGGTACGTTCCACTTTCTCCGTCTGCTGCAAACCGAGCAGCCCATCGATCGTTTGCAAATAGATCAGCGGCCCGCTTTGCAGCTGCGCCTGTTGAATCACTGGGACAATATCGACGGCAGCATTGAGCGCGGCTATGCAGGCAAGTCTCTCTGGATGGCCAGGGACGATCGACGATTGCGTGACTATGCCAGAGCAAACGCTTCAATTGGCATCAACGGAGCCGTATTGAATAACGTCAACTCTAATTCCGAGTTTCTCACGGCAAAATACATCGAGAAGTTTGCAGCCATTGCTGACCTCTTCCGCCCGTTTGGAATTCGCGTCTATTTGGCGCCGCGGTTTTCAGCGCCAATCGAGTTGGGCAAGTTGCCGACTGCCGATCCGCTCGATCCGGCAGTGATCAACTGGTGGAAAAAGAAAGTCGATGAGATCTACAACTCGATTCCAGACTTCGGCGGTTTTCTCGTTAAGGCAAACAGCGAAGGCCAGCCTGGTCCACGAACGTACAATCGCACGCACGCCGACGGCGCCAACATGCTCGCCGCCGCACTCGCACCACACGACGGAATGGTTATGTGGCGTGCGTTTGTCTACGACATGAAGCCCGGTTACGACCGTGCCGGAGCGGCTTACGAAAATCTCAAGCCGTTTGACGGGAAGTTTGCGCCGAACGTTTTGCTCCAGGTGAAGAATGGACCAATAGATTTCCAGCCGCGCGAGCCTTTTCATCCCCTCTTTGGCGGCATGCCGCACACGCAAGTGATGCCGGAGTTGCAGATCACACAGGAGTATCTCGGGTTTTCGAATCACTTTGTTTTCCTGGCGACGATGTGGCGTGAGTTTCTTGATTCAGACACGTACGCGCGCGGGCGCGGCTCAACGGTAGCAAAAGTTGTTGATGGATCGCTTTATCGACAACGTCTAACCGGGATCGCCGGCGTTGCGAATACAGGCTCTGTTAGGAACTGGACCGAACATGATCTCTTGCAGGCAAATTGGTATGCCTTCGGGCGCCTCGCGTGGAACCCGAATATGTCATCGGAACAGATCGCGACGGAGTGGACTCGAATGACGCTTACGCATGACACACGCGCGGTGACCACGATCGTGCGCATAATGCTTGAGTCGCACGAAGCGGTCGTGAATTACATGACGCCGCTCGGGCTGCATCATCTCTTTTGGGGCGGACATCATTACGGACCAGCGCCGTGGTGGGACACGGAGAAACGTGACGATTGGAACCCGGTCTATTATCACAAGGCGGATGCGTTTGGGATTGGATTTGACCGGACGAAGACTGGCAGTAACACGGTGAGCCAGTATCATCCCGCCGTCGCGCGGCAGTTCGGAAATGTAGATACGTGTCCCGAGAAGTTTTTGCTGTGGTTTCATCACGTCTCGTGGAACCATATGATGAAATCCGGAGACGCGTTATGGGACGAACTAGCACTGCATTATCAAAGCGGCGTTGATTGGGTGAGAACAACACGCGCCACCTGGGCAGATCTTTCTGGCGTGATCGATCCGGAACGGCATAAAGCGATCTCGAAGAAGCTGGCGATACAGGAGCGTGATGCAGTTTGGTGGCGTGATGCGTGTCTTTTGTATTTTCAAACGTTCTCGAAGCAACCGCTGCCGAAGGGTGTCGAGCCTGCGGCGAAGACGCTTTCCGATTACAAGGCGAAAGCGTTGGACTGGTGAAATTTAACCACGGATTTCACGGATGAAGATCACGGATTTACGCGCGACCACGGTTACTGTGCCGCTTGAGGCGCCGTTGCGTCATGCGAATGGGTGTCATTGGGGACGCTTTGTGCGGACGATTGTTGAAGTCGAGACGGATGAAGGGCTGATCGGTTTAGGTGAGATGGGCGGCGGTGGCGAGTCAGCGGAAGCGGGGTTTCAGGCGCTCAAGTCTTATCTAGTCGGACACGATCCGGCGCGGCTCGAAGAGCTGCGATTTTTGATCGCAAACCCGACAGCGTCGCTCTACAACAATCGCACGCAGATGCTTGCCGCGATCGAGTTTGCCTGTCTTGATATCCTCGGGCAGAAGTGGGGTGTTTCAGTTTCCGAGATACTTGGCGGACGTTTGCGTGACCGCGTGCCGTTTGCTTCTTACTTGTTCTTTCGGTATGCCAACGAAGCAGGTGAGGTTCGTACCGTCGAGCAGCTCGTCGATCATGCGAAGACGTTGAAGCAGCGTTACGGCTTCACGTCGCACAAGCTCAAAGGAGGAGTTTTCCCTCCTGAATATGAGCTCGAGTGTTATCGTGCGCTTGCGGCTGCGCTCGACGGCGATCGCTTTCGCTTCGATCCAAACGCTGTCTGGTCAACGGAGACGTCGATCTGGTTTGGTCAGCAGATCGAAGACATTCGCAATGACTATCTCGAAGATCCGGTGTTTGGTATGAATGGAATGCGGCGTGTGCGTGAGAAAGTTCGCATGCCTCTCGCGACGAACACCGTCGTCGTTAACTTCGAACAACTCGCTGCGAATATTCTGCATACAGCAGTCGACGTAGTGTTGCTCGATACGACATTCTGGGGCGGCATTCGCGCGTGTGTGAAAGCTGCCGGGGTTTGTGAGACGTTTCAACTCGGCGTGGCCGTGCATTCATCCGGAGAGCTCGGAATACAGCTCGCCACGATGCTGCATCTCGGCGCGGTGATTCCGAACCTGTCGTTCGCGGCCGATGCTCATTATCATCATTTGCGCGATGACATCATTCAGGGCGGCAAGCTGAAATACGAGAACGGCGCGATCGCCGTGCCCAACGGACCCGGGCTCGGTGTTAAGCTGGATCGCGACAAGGTTGCGGAATATCGCGAGTTATACCTGCGTCTGGGCTCATACCCATACGATCAGGATCCGCTGCGGCCCGGCTGGGCGCCGGCGATCCCAAACGATCGCTGGGCCGATCCGCAGGACGCGCGCGTGCCGGAGATTCCGGCGTAATAGTTATGGTGACGTCAATCGAGAGTCAGTTACTTTCAGGCACGGAAGAGCTGCGTGCGCAGGTCGAGCTGGTGGTGAATTCGACGCCGGTGATTGATGTGCACACGCACTTGTTTCCACCTGCGTTCAATGACTTGTGTCTATGGGGCATTGATGAGCTGCTGACTTATCACTACCTGACTGCCGAGGCATTGCGCACGGCGCGTACTTCCTACGAACAGTTCTGGGCCATGTCTAAAACAGCTCAGGCCGATCTCGTTTGGAAGACGTTGTTCGTTGACAACACGCCCACGTCGGAAGCGGCGCAGGGAATCATTTCAGTGCTTGACGTCTTCGGTCTCGATACGCGTGCAGCAGACCTGAGAGAAGCACGTGCTTTCTTCAACTCACAACGACTCGCTGAACACATCGAGCAGGTCTTTGACATTGCGCGTGTGAGTGGCGTCGTGATGACAAACGATCCTTTGGATGAGAAAGAAAGTCCTGTTTGGGCGCGCGGGTTCAAGACGGATTCTCGATTTAAATCATCCTTGAGGTTAGACAGACTGCTGAATGATTCGAGGGACGCAGGCGCGCTCTCGCGTCAGTTCCTCGAAGAGTGGATCCAGCGAACTAACGCGGCTTACATCGCCGTGTCGTTACCTGCGAGTTTCAAATTTCCCGATGACGACGTACGCGATCGGCTGTTGCGTGAAGTCGTTTTACCCACAGCGAAGGAACAGGGTCTCCCACTTACCCTCATGATTGGAGTGCGGCGCGGCGTCAATCCGCGGCTCCGCGAGGCCGGCGATGGGCTGGGCCGCGCTGATGTGACGTCGATCGAGCGGCTCTGTGCTGAATATCCTGACGTGAGATTCTTAGTCACGTTTCTTTCGCGCGAGAACCAGCACGAGCTGTGTGTGGCGGCGCGGAAGTTCAATAACCTGATGCCGTTTGGCTGCTGGTGGTTTCTGAACAATCCGTCGATCGTGTCGGAGATCACGCGCGAGAGGATCGAGCTGCTGGGCCAGAGTTTCATCCCGCAACATTCGGACGCGCGTGTGCTCGAGCAATTGATTTATAAATGGAAACACGCGCGCCGTCAGATTGCGGATGCGCTCTGCTCCTCCTACGAGCAGCTATTGCAAAACGGCCGCGCTGTGACACGCGAAGAAATCTCGCGTGACGTGAATCGTCTGTTCGTGGAAAACGCGGATCTTCGCGGATGAACGCGGATCCGCGTTCATCCGCGAAGATCCGCGGCAAAATTAGCCAAAGAGGGAACAACTTTTTGAGAAAAAAGCGAACTGTTGGACTCAGTATCTGTATTGCGATCGTTGCTTCGTGCTGGTGGCCCGTTGCCAAAATGAACTCTCAGGAGAAGGTTCCGGATTACAAGAACCCGCGTTTACCGGTTGAAAAACGTGTCGCCGATCTGCTTTCGCGGATGACGCTCGAAGAGAAAGTCGCGCAGCTAACGTGTCTTTGGGGCGGTAGGCCGCAGGTCAATCCGCAAACAGACTTCTCCACAGACCGTGGCGATTTCGATCCGAAGAAAGCCGCCGAAGTCATGAAACACGGCATCGGCCAAATCGCGCGACAACGCGAACGCAAAGATCCGCGCGGCGGCGCGAAGTTTGCCAACGACGTGCAGAAATGGCTGCTTGAAAACACGCGACTCGGCATTCCCGCGATCCTGCACGACGAGATACTGCACGGGCACATGGCCAAAGGCAGCACCAGCTTCCCGCAACCAATCGCACTCGCAACCACATGGGATCCTGAGTTCATCACGAAGGTCTTCACGGCGGGCGCGCTCGAGACGCGTGCGCGCGGCAGTCATCAGGTGCTTGGTCCAAACCTCGATCTCGCACGCGATGCACGCTGGGGCCGCACTGAAGAGACTTACGGTGAAGATCCATATTTCACGTCGCGTATGGCTGTGGCGATTGTGAAAGCGTTACAGGGAACGGGGCCGGGCGTCGATGAGAACCACGTGATCGCCACCGCGAAACATTTCACCGCGCACGGTCAGCCTGAAAGTGGTACGAACATTGGTCCAATCAACGTCTCTGAACGAGCGTTACGAGAATATTACCTGCCGAGCTTCAAGGCCGCGGTGGTTGAGGCGGGCATCATGAGCGTGATGCCTTCGTACAACGAAATCGACGGCGTGCCGTCACATGCAAACAAGTGGCTGCTGCAAAAGCTCCTGCGCGAGGAGTGGGGGTTCCAGGGCCACGTTGTTTCTGACTATTACGCGATTCCGCAGATAATGGATCTGCATCATCTCGCGGCGGACAAAGCGACAACCGCGAAACTCGCGATCGAAGCTGGTGTTGATGCGGAGACTCCCGATCCCGATTCGTACCCGACGCTTTTGCAGCTCGTGAAGGAAGGCAAGGTTTCAGAGGCGACTGTTGACAAGGCAGTCGCGCGAAACCTGCGCGCGAAGTTTCTGCTCGGGTTGTTTGAAAATCCTTACGTTGATGTTGAGCGCGCGGCGCGTGTTACAAACTCGAACGAGCATCGAGCCCTCGCGGCTGAAGCGGCGCGCAGATCGATCACGCTCTTGAAGAACGAGAACAACCTGTTGCCGTTGAATGTGAGTGCGTTGAAGTCGATTGCGGTGATTGGTCCAAACGCCGCGCAGGTGCATCTCGGTGGTTACAGCGATGAGCCAGGACGTGGCGTGAGCGTGCTTCAGGGAATAAAAGACAAGGTTGGTAATAAGCTTAAAGTCACTTATGCCGAAGGCTGCAAGATAACGAAAGAGGGTGGCGACTGGTTTGCCGACCGTGCGACGCTCAGCGATCCGGCAGAGGATCAAAAGCTGATCGCCGAAGCGGTGACAGTCGCGAGAGCTGCTGACGTCGCCCTCCTCGTCCTCGGTAGCAACGAGGACACGAACAAGGAAGGATGGGCCGACACGCATCTTGGCGATCGCGACAGTCTGGATCTCGTCGGCCGGCAGAACGATCTCGTCAAAGCGGTGCTCGAAACCGGCAGGCCGGTGGTTGTGATGCTGATTAACAGTGGTCCACTCTCGATCAACTACATCGCAGAAAACGTGCCCGCCATTCTTGAAGGCTTTTATTTAGGGCAGGAAACAGGTGTCGGTGTCGCTGACGTTCTGTTTGGAGACTACAATCCGGGCGGCAAACTCACGATCAGCTTTCCGCGATCGGTGGGCCAGTTACCGCTCTACTACAACCGCAAACCGACCGCGCGGCGTGGTTACCTGTTCGCCAACAAGGAACCGTTGTTTCCGTTTGGCTTTGGTTTGAGTTATACGACGTTTGCTTATTCGAATCTGAAAATCAGTCCGGCAAAGCTCGGACCGGCTGACAATACGCGGGTCAGTGTTACTGTGACGAACACAGGCAAACGCGCAGGCGACGAGATCGTGCAGCTCTACATCCGCGATCTTGTGAGCTCGGTTACGCGGCCGATCATGGAGCTCAAAGACTTTAAGCGCATCTCGCTCGCGCCCGGCGAGAGCAAAACAGTCGAGTTCGTGATCACGCCCGACAAACTTTCATTTCTCGATCTGAATATGAAGAGCATCGTCGAGCCGGGCCGGTTCGACATCATGGTGGGAACGAGTTCAGTAAAGTATGAGACCGTCAAACTCGAAGTCGCTGCGAAATAGGCCACAAAAAGGCACAAGAGGCACAAAATGGCACATGCCTTCTTATGTGGTTTTTGTGCTTCTTTGTGGCGTAATAACTTGCTTTCCGGCGGTCGCGCAGAAGCAGCAGGCGCTGAAGGACGTCTTTAAGAACGACTTCAAGATCGGTGCTGCACTTAACCGTCGCCAGATCTTCGAGAGCGACGTGCGTGGCGCCGAGATCGTGAAGACACACTTCAACTCAATCACGCCCGAGAATATTTTGAAGTGGGCACTCGTGCATCCTGAACTGGCTCGCTACGACTTTGCAGCGTCAGATCGTTTCGTTGAGTTTGGTGAAAAGCACGGCATGTTCATCGTGGGCCACACACTTGTCTGGCACAACCAGACACCTGCATGGGTGTTTCAGGATGAAAAAGGGAACGCGCTCGATCGTGAGGCGCTGTTGAAGCGTATGCGCGATCACATCTTCACGGTTGTCGGCCGCTACAAGGGAAGAATCAACGGTTGGGACGTGGTCAACGAGGCTCTGAATCAGGACGGCACGATGCGCCAGTCGCCGTGGTTCAAGATCATCGGCGAAGATTACCTCGTCAAAGCGTTCCAGTTTGCGCACGAAGCGGATCCGAGCGCAGAGCTTTACTACAACGATTACGATCTCGAGCTGCCTGCGAAGCGTGCTGGTGGCGTCGAGCTGATCAAGAAACTGAAAGCCGCGGGTGTGCCGATCTCCGGCGTGGGTCTGCAAAATCACAATCAGATGGAATGGCCTTCTGCGGCAGACGAAGACGCGACGATCACGGCGTTCTCGAACCTCGGGCTCAAAGTTTACATCACGGAGCTCGACGTCGACGTCCTCCCGCGCACAACGAAGCCGGGCGCGGATTATGCCGTCAACGATCCTGTCACTCCGAAGCTGAATCCTTATGTCGATGGTCTACCTGACGCGATGCAGCTCGCGCTGGCAAAGCGTTACGCGGAGCTGTTTCGCGTTTACCTGAAACATCGCGACGCGATCGAGCGCGTCACTTTCTGGGGCGTGGCGGATGGCGATTCGTGGCTCAACGGCTGGCCCATGAAAGGTCGAACGAATTATCCACTGCTGTTCGATCGCGCTGGCAAAGCAAAGCCTGCGTTCGACGCCATCATTAACAATCACACTGACACACGAGGGGCAAATGGCAAGCAATAATTACAAACCGAAACCGGAACACAAATTCACTTTTGGTCTATGGACCGTTGGCAATCGCGGACGCGATCCGTTTGGCGATGCCACGCGCCCCACTGTGACTCCCGTCAACATCGTGAAGCGTTTGAGCGAGCTCGGCGCTTACGGCGTGAACCTGCACGACAACGATCTGGTGCCTATCGACGCCACGGCTGCTGAAAGGGATCGCATCGTCCGCGAGTTTAAGCAGGCCCTGGACGACACAGGCATGAAGGTGCCGATGGCGACTACGAACCTCTTCTACGATCCGGTTTTTAAAGACGGCGCATTTACTTCAAGCGATCCGCGAGTGCGTCTGTATGCGTTGCAAAAGACGATGCGCTCGATGGATCTTGGTGCGGAGCTGGGCGCGAAGATCTATGTGTTCTGGGGCGGGCGTGAAGGCGCTGAAGTCGATGCCGCCAAGGATCCGCGCGAGGCGTTGAAGTGGAACCGCGAGGCGCTCAACTTCCTTTGTGAGTACTCGATCGATCAGGGCTACGGGTACAAGTTTGCGCTCGAAGCAAAGCCGAATGAGCCGCGCGGCGACATTTACCTGCCGACGACGGGCGCGATGCTCGGCTTCATCGCCACGCTCGATCATCCGGACATGGTTGGGGTCAATCCTGAAGTCGGTCACGAGCAGATGTCGGGTTTGAACTTTTATCACGTGGTGGCGCAGGCGATTGAGGCGGGCAAGCTGTTTCATATTGATCTCAACGATCAGAAGGGTCCGCGGTTTGATCAGGATCTGCGGTTTGGTTCGGAGTCGATCAAGAACCTGTTCTTTTTGGTGAGGCTGCTGGAGAGTTCCTACGATGGTCCACGTCACTTCGATGCACATTCGTATCGTAGTGAGAACGAGGAAGGTGTGTGGGAGTTTGCGGCCGGGTGCATGAGGAATTATCTGATCCTGAAAGAGAAGGCGCGGCAGTTTGATGAAGACAAGGAGATTCAGGGGTTGTTGGCGGAGATAAGCAATGGGTCAGGAGAGACGCTTGGTCGATACAGCGCCGAAGAAGCGAAGCGCGTGAAGGAGCTCGCGCTCGACCGCGCGGAGTTGACGAGCAAAGCTCTGCCGTATGAAAGGTTGGACCAGCTGACGGTTGATATCCTCTTCGGGGTGCGTTAGACAGGATTTCAGGATGAACAAGATTAACAAGATCAAATCCTGTAAATCATGTAAATCTTCGAAATCCTGTCTACTTGTTCTGTCGGTATTCGTGCTGCTGGCGCTTATCACGCCTGCTAAGACCCAATCTGTACCACCCTACAAGAATCCCAACCTCCCGGTGGAAGCGCGCGTGAACGACCTCGTCTCGCGCATGACGCTCGAGGAAAAAGTCTCTCAGATGCAGAACGCTGCTCCGGCGATCGAGCATCTCGGCATTCCTCCGTACGACTGGTGGAACGAAGCGCTGCACGGCGTCGCTCGCGCCGGATACGCAACCGTCTTCCCACAGGCCATCGGCCTCGCCGCCACCTGGGACACGAAACTGATGCACGCCGTCGCCGACGTCATCTCGACCGAAGCGCGCGCGAAGCATCACGAGTTCGTTCGCAACAATCAGCACGCTCGTTACCAGGGGCTGACGTTCTGGAGTCCAAACATCAACATCTTTCGTGATCCGCGTTGGGGCCGCGGGCAAGAGACGTACGGCGAAGATCCTTACCTCACCGCCCAACTCGGCGTTCAGTTCGTTCGCGGGCTTCAGGGTGATGACCCGCGCTACTTCAAAGTCATCGCCACACCGAAACACTACGCCGTGCACAGTGGTCCCGAACCTGAGCGTCACGCCTTTGACGCTATCGCTTCCGAACGCGATCTGCGCGAAACGTATCTGCCCGCCTTTCGCGCCACGATTCTCGAAGGCAAAGCTTATTCGGTGATGTGCGCCTACAACCGCACGAACGGCGAACCGTGTTGCGCCAACACGAAGTTGATAAAGGATATTCTGCGCGGCGAGTGGGGGTTCAACGGTTACGTCGTCTCTGACTGTGGCGCGATTTACGACATCTGGAAGTTCCACAAGGTCGTTCCGACGGAGATGGAAGCTGCGGTGCTCGGTGTTCGCGGCGGCACCGATCTGACGTGCGGGAATGAATATCCAAGTCTCGTTGAAGCTGTGAAGAAAGGATTGATTACCGAAGCCGAGATCGATACGGCAGTGAAGCGGCTGATGACCGCGCGCTTTCGACTCGGCATGTTTGACCCGCCGGAAATGGTCCCGTACGCGCGTATTCCGTTTTCGCAGAACGACACTCCCGAACACCGCCAGCTCGCCTTGAAAACCGCGCGCGAATCGATCGTGCTGCTGAAGAATGCGAACAACACTTTGCCGCTGAAGAAGGACTTGAAGAGCATCGCGGTGATTGGTCCAAACGCAGACGCGCCCGAAGTGTTGTGGGGTAATTACAACGGCCGGCCGTCAGTCTTGACTACGCCGCTCGCGGGAATTAAGAACGCCGTGTCTGCCGGCACGAAAGTCACGTATGCAGTTGGATCCACACTTGCCGGAGAGCCTGTCGTTCCGGTTCCCGCTTCCGCGTTGACAACGAACGGCACTGAGCCAGGACTGAAGGCGGAGTATTTCAATAACCAGGAGCTTCGTGGTCCAGCAGCGAGTGTCCGGACCGATGTGCGCATCGATTTCAACTGGGGACGTTACAAGCCTGTGCCGGAGTTGAGTGAAAACAATTTCTCTGTTCGCTGGACCGGCAAACTGAAGGCTCCTGAATCGGGAAGCTACACGCTCGGATTCACGGCCGATGACGGAGCGCGATTGTATGTTGACGGAAAGCTCCTGGTCGACGCGTGGTCCAGCAATCCGAAGAAGACAGCCACGAGCGAGATCACGCTCGAAGCGGGGCGCAGTTACGACGTGCGCATGGAGTATTTCCAAACGAATCGTGAGGCGGTGGCGAAACTCGTCTGGTCGTACCCGCGGCTTGCGGACCGAATGATTGAAGAGGCTGTCAATGCGGCGCGGCAGTCAGACGCGAGCGTGCTCGTGCTCGGCATCTCGGCAGGCCTCGAAGGTGAAGAGATGCCTGTCGCTGTCGAGGGATTTCGCGGTGGTGATCGAACAGACATCTCACTACCGAAGTCGCAGGAAGCTCTACTGAAAGCTGTCGTCGCGACGGGCAAGCCAGTTGCTGTGGTGTTGCTCAGTGGCAGCGCTCTCGCGGTGAACTGGGCCAACGAGAACGCACCCGCGATACTCGCAGCGTGGTATCCGGGTGGTGAAGGTGGAACGGCCATCGCGGATGTTATCTTCGGCAACTACAACCCCGCCGGCCGCTTGCCGGTCACGTTTTATAAGTCAGTGGACCAGTTGCCGCCGTTCACTGACTACAGCATGCAGGGCCGCACGTATCGATACTTCAAAGGCGAGCCGCTCTATCCGTTTGGGTATGGATTGAGTTATACAAACTTCGCTTACAGCAATCTGCGAATCGATGCGAAATCAGTAAAGGCAGGCGAGCCTGTCAAAGTAACTGTTGACGTGACGAACACCGGCGGAAGAGAAGGCGACGAAGTCGTTCAGTTGTATCTCACTGACGTCGCCGCCTCGGCGCCAGTGCCGATTCGCGCGTTAGTCGGCTTCGATCGCATCTCGCTGCGCCCAAGAGAAAAACGCACCGTGACGTTCACGATCACAGCACGGCAGATGTCGTTGATCGACGACCGCGGCAAGCGCGTGATCGAACCCGGTGAATTCTCGATAAGCGTTGGTGGCTTACGAAGTAGCTTTTCAATCAGCGGAAATCTGACAGAACTGTCCGTATAATCCGCGGCTAAAATTCTATGCAACGAATATTCTTGCTCGTGATGATGCTCATGTGTGCGTCTGTTGCGCACGCACAGGTGCTTGGTGATCCTGCCGACGTCAGCCAGGATTTTCAGAAAATGGAGAACGTCTACTTTGTCGGTAGTCGCGTCACTTCATTCGACACCTCAACCGGCCAGGGCACTCTGCAGTGGGACCGTTACCTCCGCAGCACCACGCTCTCATTCAACAAGATCGACGTCACCTTCGCGCGCGGCAAGGCCACTGAGTTTCCCGGCACCGAGTACGATCAGGATCCGGCGCTGCCATTTTCCATCAGCTTCGTGAGTCCACGCACGATACGCTTGCGCTTCTCCACGCGCGCCGTCCCACTCAGTGACGGCCAATCGTTGATGCTTGCCGGACCGGTTCCGCGCGATTCTTCGTGGCGCGTCGAGCAGAACGATCGCGAGATCGTCTACAGCGGCGCAAACGGCCGTGTAAAGATCATCAAGCAGCCCTGGCACATCGAGATCTACGACGCGCGCGGGCGCCTGCTCACACGCACGCAGAACATCGGCGATCCGGCAACCTACATAACTCCGATCCCATTCTCCTTCGTGCGTCGCTCCAGCGATCTCTCGCGCCGCATCGCCGCGACTTTCGAGCTACAGCACGATGAGAAGATCTTTGGTTGCGGCGAATCGTTCACGCGCTTCAACAAGCGTGGGCAAAAAGTTCTCGTCTCCACGCGTGACGGCATGGGCACGCAGAACGAGTTCATGTACAAGCCCATACCGTTTTTCCTGAGCGATAACGGGTACGGCATGTTTGTGCACACGAGCGCGCCGTTGACGTTCGATGTAGGCAAACTCTACGACGCGCACAACGTGATCTATTCCGGCGATGAGAACCTCGACCTTTTCGTGTTTCTCGGCGAGCCGAAAGACATTCTCTCCGAATACACAGCGTTGACTGGTCGTAGTCCGGTGCCGCCGCTCTGGTCGTTTGGTTTCTGGATGAGTCGCATCACCTACAACTCCGAAGACCAGGTGCGACAGGTGGCCCAGCAGCTCAGATCGCACCAGATTCCTGCGGACGTGATTCACCTCGACACCGGCTGGTTCGAAACTGACTGGCGCAGCGATTACAAATTCTCGACTTCTCGTTTCCGCGATCCCGCAAAGATGATCGCGGATCTGAAGGAGCAGGGATTCCATGTGAGTCTCTGGCAGTACACCTACTTCACGAGCAAGAATGATCTCTGGAAGGAGATGGTCTCAAATGGGTACCACGTGAGAAACGAAGGCGGTCAGCTTCCGTTCGAAGATGCGACGCTCGACGTCAGTAATCCTGAAGCGGTCAAGTGGTACCAGGGCAAACTCAGGGATTTATTGAAGCTTGGCGTCGGTGCGATCAAAGTCGACTTCGGCGAGGGCGCGCCGCTGACGGGCCAGTACGCTTCGGGTTTGAGTGGCTGGTACGAGCACAATCTTTATCCGCTGCGTTACAACAAGGCAGTCGCTGAGGTCACGAAAGAGGTTACAGGCGATGATGTGATCTGGGCGCGCAGTGCGTGGGCCGGCAGTCAACGTTATCCGCTGCATTGGGGTGGCGATGCTGAGAATACTGATTCCGCGATGGCGGCTGAGCTACGAGGTGGCCTCTCGTTTGGGCTTTCAGGTTTTACGTACTGGAGTCACGACGTTGGTGGTTTTGTGAATCGTGCGCCGCGTGATCTATACCGGCGCTGGATGGCCTGGGGAGTGTTGACTTCGCACACGCGCGCGCATGGTGCGCCGCCGCGCGAGCCGTGGGAGTACGATGCGGCGCTGAACGAAGACTTCCAGAGAGCGCTCGGTCTGCGCTATTCGTTGATGCCTTACATCTACGCGCAGGCGAAAGATTCTTCGGCGCGCGGTTTCCCCCTCGTGCGGCCGTTGTTCTTCGAGTATCCGAACGATCCTGGATCGTGGAACGTTGATGACGAGTACCTGTTCGGATCGGATTTGCTGGTGGCGCCGATGTTTGCGAGTGGGGATCGACGAAGGGTTTATCTGCCGCCGGGTAATTGGATTGATTATCAGAGCGGGCGTGTTTATGAAGGCGCTGGTTGGCACGAGATCCCGGTTGGTCAGATTCCGGTGGTGTTGCTGGTGAAGAACCACACCGTCTTGCCGCACATCAAAGTCGCGCAGAGCACGAAGGACATGGATTGGGGGAATGTCGAGCTGCGCGTGTTCAGCACTGACAATGCTGCTGCGAGCGGACTGTTCACGCGGCCTGGTAGCGAAGTGCAGACGTTGTCTCTTGTCCCGCGCGCGCGTGAGTTTGTGCTGCGCGACGATCCTCAGGCCGGGAAAGTGAAGTGGACCATCACGTCGTTTAACCACAGATGAACGCGGATTTAAAATCGGATTTTTCATGAAAATCACGCGTCGTCAGTTTCTCGCGAGTACCGGGTTTGCTGCGGCTAGTTTTCGATTCTTGAATGCCTCACTGATCGCTGATCCCTCGCTTCTCCTCTGGTACGACAAGCCCGCATCGGAGTGGACCGAGGCGCTGCCGGTCGGGAATGGGCGTTTGGGTGCGATGATCTTCGGTGGTCCAGCCGTCGAACAAATCCAATTAAACGAAGACACGCTTTACGCCGGCTCGCCATACGATCCAAACAACCCGGAAGCACTGAAAGCCCTCCCCGAAGCACGTCGTCTAATCTTCGAAGGCAAATACAAAGAAGCCCACGATCTGGTTGGCGCCAGGATGATGGCGCAACCAATCAAGCAGATGCCGTACGAACCGGTTGGCGATCTCAAGATCTCGTTCTCCGATCACGACAACATCACTAACTATCGTCGCGAGCTCGATCTCGACGCCGCTGTCGCTACGACGACTTACACCGCCGGCGCAACCAACTTCAAGCGAGAAATATTTGCGAGTCCCGTCGACCAGGTAATCGTCGTCTGTCTGATTGCCGATCGGCGGGCAAAGCTAAACTTCGCCGTGACGTTCGAGACGCCACAGAAAGCAACCGTCTCAACTGAAGGCAAAAACACGCTCGTACTGAGCGGCGTCAATGGAGATTCATCCGGCATCAAAGGCGGTCTGAAGTTTGAGTCACGTGTGCTCGTCCAGGTGGAAGGCGGGCAAGTCAATGCCGAAAAGGAAAAGATCGTTGTCACTAATGCATACTCTGCGTTGTTGTTCATCGCAGCCGCGACGAGTTATCGCAGTTACAAAGACACGAGCGGCGATCCGCGTGCGATCGTCACAGAGCAATTGAAGCTCGCCAGCCAGAAAACGTTTTTCAGCATGCGTGCCGCGCATGTACGCGAACACCAGCGATTATTTCATCGCGTCAAGCTGGACCTCGGAAAAACGAGCGCCGCAGATCTGCCAACCGATCAACGTCCAGCACAATTTCTACAAGGACTCGATCCGCACTTCGCAACTCTCTATTTCCAGTACGGCCGGTATCTCTTGATCTCGTCTTCGCGTCCAGGCTCGCAGCCGGCAAACCTGCAGGGCATCTGGAACCACCTGATGACACCGCCGTGGGAAAGCAAGTACACGATCAACATTAACACGGAGATGAACTACTGGCCGGCCGAGACCTCGAACCTTTCCGAGTGTCACGAGCCGTTGCTGCGAATGGTGTCGGAGCTGGTAGAGAACGGCGCGCGTACCGCGCGTGTGCAGTACGGCGCACGTGGATGGGTTTGTCATCACAACACGGATCTCTGGCGACAAACCGCGCCCATCGATGGACCACTCTGGGGCTTCTGGCCGACCGGTGGCGCGTGGCTCTGCACGCACTTGTGGAATCACTACGAGTTCACTGGTGACAAGAACTTTCTGGCGCGCGCTTATCCGGTGATGAAGGGTGCGGCAGAGTTTTTTCTCGATACACTCGTTCCTGAGCCAGACCACCACTGGTATGTGACGTGTCCTTCGATCTCGCCTGAAAACAAGCATCCGTACGGCGTTGCGATCTGTGCTGGACCAACGATGGATGTGCAGATCATTACCGATCTGTTGATGCACTGCGCACGGTCGGCGGAGATTCTCGGTATTGATAAAGACTTCAAGTTTCAGGTCGAGGAAATGCGACGACATTTCCCCCCGATGCAGACCGGCAAAGCGGGCCAGTTGCAGGAGTGGCTCCACGATTGGGACCTTGAAGCTCCAGAGCGCCAGCACCGGCATGTGTCGCATCTCTATGGCTTGTTTCCGAGCAACCAGATCACGAAGCGCGACACGCCGGATCTTTTTGCGGCGGCGCGAAAGAGTCTGGAGTTGCGTGGCGATGTGGGGGACGGGTTGGAGTCTCGCGTGGAAGATCAACTTGTGGGCCCGCTTGCGTGATGGTGATCGTGCGTACTTGTTGTTGCGGAAAGCGCTGAGTCCTGTGTATGCGAAGGAGTTTGGTGGTGGCGGTGGCGTGTATCGCAATCTGTTCGACGCGCACCCGCCGTTTCAAATCGATGGAAACTTCGGCGCGACGTCGGGGATCGTCGAGATGCTCTTGCAGAGTCACACGGGCGAGATCGAGTTCTTGCCCGCTTTACCGTCTGCCTGGCCTAACGGATCGGTCAGGGGCTTGTGGGCGCGTGGTGGTTTTGAGGTTGATATTGAGTGGAAGAACGGTCGGTTGGTCCAGGCAATGATACGAAGTGATTCCAGTGACAAATGCCGTGTTCGCTATGGTGATAAAGCGGTGGTTGTTTGCCTCAAACGAAAAAGTGGAACACGGATTAACGCGGATTTATTTGGATAGAAACTCGGCGACGGCGGTGTTTAAGCGGGCCGATTCACAGACCGTCGCGAGATGTCCGCACTCGCTTTCGAGGTTGAGTACCGTGGCATTAAGCAATGAGCCAAACTCGATGGCTGGACCGGGCGTTACGACGTGATCGAATCTCGACACGACGACGAACACCTTTGCTTTAACGGCCTTAGCGGCCCGTTCTAAATCGCCGCCGAAGTCGCGATACACATCCAGCTTCATCATCGCCTGCGTCTGCCGAATCTTATCGTTCGCGTCAAAACTCCTGCCGTTACGTCGCGCCTTCTCGAGATCGGCAAGCACCTCCTCGCGTTTCTTGCGTTTGTTGTAATCGGGTGGCGTCGTCAGCAGTATCTGACCAAACGCGAAGTCGAGCGCTCGTGCCGGGTTGGCTGTGTAGTTACCACCTTTCCAATCGCGGTCGCGCATGAGCGCTTCAATCTGTGCCTGCCAGATCAACAAGTCGTACGGCGCCAGACGTGGCGAGCCGACGATCGGCACTGCTTTGTCCATGAAGTCGGGATACGACACAAGCCACTGAAACGCCTGCATGCCACCCATCGAGATGCCGACAAGGGCTTTCACGTGATCGATCTTCAACACGGTGGTTAAAAGCTGGTGTTGCGAATTCACCGTGTCGCGCAGAGTGAATTGCGGAAACCGCATGCGCGGCTGTAGACGGCTGTTTGAAGGCGACGAAGAGACGCCGTTGCTGAGCGCATCGATCGCGACTACGAAATACGTCCTGCTGTCGACGAGCTTTCCCGGTCCAATGCTTGATTGCAGTTGTTCGGTCGTGCCGCCGGCCCACGTCGGAAAGACGATGATGTTCGACTTGTCAGCATTGAGCTGTCCGAAAGTTCGATAACCGATACGGCAGTCGCGAATCACACCGCCGTTCTCGAGTTTGAGATCACCGATGTTTGCGAACTGTTGCTGCTGCGCGAGCGCGACGAGCGCAAACAGGTGCAGAACGAGCAAGCCGCGGATTAGTTTCAGCATCGGTTATTTTTGGAAGACGATGTTGTCGACTAAGACCATGCCGTGCTGCGGTGTGCATTGATTGCAGTACGCGCTGATGCTGATGGCCGTCAGCTTTTTCAAGACTTCTTTCGGATCGACTTTCTCCGCCCACGTAGGTTGTTGCAATCCTTTGAGCGGGATCACGTACGTGTTTAGGCCTGTCTTGAGACGTATCGGCAGTTGCGGAAAGCCGGCTTCGAGATTGATGCCCTGGCCGTGGCTGATAAATTCCACGCGCAATGAATCGACGCCGGTGGCGTAGAGTTGCAGCGCGAGTTGTTTGTAACCACTGACGTCGTCGGCCACTGGCTTTCCGTCTTTCTGCGGGCGTCCCTGAACTTCGAGCGTGACGTTGGCCCACTGGTTTGGTCCGACGAGGCTGTACTCGAATGATGCGAGGTGATTCTGCGGAGCGTCTTTGAGCACGATCAACTCCGGCGCGCCGGGCGAGGCGTTTGCCAGACCCTTAAACGTGACTGGAGTATTTTCTTTGCCCGTGTAGATCTGGACAAAGCCGCCGTTATTGCTCACCGGGCGACCGTTCTCCATCTTCTCGAAATCAGCGTAGACAAATTTGTCGCCAGACTCCTGTGCAGGAGTCGACAAAGAAAGTGACGCAACGATGATGAGAAAGATAATGAGTTTCATGAGTCTAATTCCTCCCAATTACCTGTGGTTGCTGATCTGAATACAGCGTCGATCACGGTCATGTTGTTGATTGCATCTTCGAGCGGGATTGGCTGCTCTTTGTTCTCGCGTAGCGCTTGAGAAAAGAGCGTTCCCTGGATCTCGTACTGATCGCAAACTGGTATCTCGATAGTTTCATCGTCGAGCAGGATCTGCGTCGGACGATCGTTCGGTGCGTTGAACGGGATGAGGACTTCGATTCGTCCTTCCGTTCCGTGAAAGATCATGCGTTGGTAAGGCGCGAGACGCGTGCTGCACGTGAAGGTTGAATGACCGTTCGGGAAGTCGAGCACCGCTGTCGTCAGAACGTCTGTGCCGAACTCCGGATCACGTTCAATCAACCCGAGCACACGCCGTGGCTCTGCGTCGTAGATCCAGCGCGAGATCGTGATCGGGTAACAGCCGATGTCCATCAAAGCTCCGCCGCCGAGCTCGAGCTGGTTGCGAATGTTTGCCGGATCGGGGTTGTTGTAACTGAAGAAGCAGGTGATGGATTTTAGCTTGCCTATTCGGCCTTCACATATCAATCTCCGCGTTTCGAGCCATTGCGGGTGCGTTCGCACCATGAACGCTTCCTGTATCCGCACGCCGTAACGATCGCGTGCGTCGATTAATTTTTTCGCCTCTTCTGCATTCAGCGCGACCGGCTTTTCACACAGGACGTGCTTACCGGCTTCGGCGGCTTTCAATGTCCACGGAACGTGCCGGTGATTCGGTAGCGGGTTATAGATAACCTCGATCGTCTCATCCGCGATCAGTTCCTCATAACTCCCATACGCTTTACGAATCCCCAGCTCATCCGCCGCCCGTTTCGCCTTCGCGAGATCGCGCGAAGCAATCGCCGCAATCTCACACCAAGGGCTAAGCCGCATCGCCGGCACAACCTTCTTCAGCGCGATGTCTGCCGTACTCAAAACTCCCCACCGAACTCTATCGCTCATCGTGAATTTGATCTAATCGTAACAACTGTAGGGGTGGCCCTCCGTGGCCACCCGTGCGCGGGCCTCCAACCACGGGTGGCCACGGAGGGCCACCCCTACAGTTGTTACGAACCGTGCCCAATTTTTGAAACGCGCCCAATTTTGAAACCTGCCCCAATGTTTGAAACACGCCCGATGTTTAGAAGGCATCATACAGTGAACGAATTTGAAGTCGCTGCTTGAACTCCTCCAGCGACAACGGCTCGCGCGAACGAAACTCCACCGTCATCTCCCGCCCCGGCGCGAGATTGAAAAAATTCTCCGAAAAGAACCCATCATGCTCCGGCACCGCAAGATAAACGGCTTTCGCAAACTTATCACTCGACATCTTGATGCTGTAACCGTTCCGCGTCCGAACTACGTCAGACGTGATCTCAGGCTTTGAGACCTTTAGCTCTTTGAACGGCGCGAAGAAATAATCGTGACCGGAAACAGTTTTCTCATTCACCAGCAACTCGCAGTAGACGAAAACCCGCTGTTTATCATTTCCGCCCAACAATTCCTCGACGCGCAGATCGAAATACGAACGACTCGTCAACGACTCGACATTCACATCGCGCACAAGACTCTTCAACGCAGCCCCGTCAAAATTCATCAACGTCACGCGAATCTTACCCGGCACAGCCTGCGGACGATCCGACACGACGAACATCTTCAAGTATCCGTTCTGGACACTCGGACTGATCAGCAGATCGTTGTAAAACCGGCGCGCGTAATACTGCAGCGCCTTCCAACGTCCGTAATAATCGATGCTGGACCACGATGCGACGGGCCAGCAATCATCGATCTGCCAGTACAGCGAACCCATGTTGTGCGGCATGATGCGTCGCAGGTGCTCCGCGCCGACGCGTATGCCTTCAGCCTGCAAGACCTGGCTCACATACAGGAACGACTCGAAATCTTTCGGTTGGGCATACTCGCGCAACATGTATTCGCGCACGAGCTGGTTACCGCGCGGGTGACGCTGGTGCGCCAGCATGATGGGCGACTCGATGTCGCGGTCCGAAGGAATCGTGTACGACTTAACCGTCTCGATATTCGGAAACGACTGAAACCCGTATTCACTCATGAAGCGCGGTGTTTGTGTCTCATACTCACTGAACGGCTTAGACGCATGCCAGACTTGCCAATAATGCAGGTCGCCGCTGCGTAGCGACTCGGGATCGTCGTCGAGTCCACCATGCGGTGAGCTGGGCCAGTAGACGCGCGACGGATCAAACTGCGCAGTGACTTCCTGCAACACGCCGTGAAAGATCTTCAGGTAGTCGTCCCAGAGCGTCGCCGGTAAGTTTTGACGCCAGCCCCAGTTGCGCCAGGCAGTTTCGACCTCGTTGTTTCCGGCCCACAGCACGATGCTCGGGTGGTTCCGCAGCCGTTTCACATTGTCGATCGCTTCCGCGCGCACGTTATCGAGAAACTCCTGGTTCCCGGGATACATGCTGCACGCGAACATGAAATCCTGCCAGACAAGGATTCCCATCTCGTCGCACATCTCGTAAAACTCGTCCGCTTCGTAAATGCCACCGCCCCAGACGCGCAGCATGTTCATGTTCGTGTCGCGCACGGACTCGAGCAGGAAACGGTATTTGTCTTTGGTTATGCGTGTTGGAAAGCTGTCGACCGGGATCCAGTTTCCGCCCTTTGCGAAAACCGGAATGCCGTTGATCACGAACATGAAGCTTTGACCAGCTTCGTCACGCTGTTGTCTGAGCTCGAGAGTACGCAGCCCGGTGCGCGTGCTCTTTTCCCCAGTGACCCGACCGTTGACGAGGCTGCGCGCGCGGAAGGTGTAGATTGGTTGCGCGCCGAGTCCGTTGGGCCACCAGACCTTTGGATTGGTCACAGTGAAGTTAAACGTGACTCGATTGCTTCCCGGTTGAAGATTGATCTGTTGTTTACCAGCGGCCGCTTTATCCGTCAGATTCTCAAGCAGAATTATGGCCGCTCCTGCAGCCTTCGCCTCGACTTCAACATTCGCCGTCAGCTCGGCAACATCCGCTGAAATCTTTTTGACTACGACCTGGATGTTATCGACGCGCGCCCCGTCCCACGCCTCCAGCGACACCGGACGCCAGATACCACTCGTGACAAAACGCGGTCCCCAATCCCAGCCGTAATGGTACGGCGCCTTGCGCGTGTACGGCGACGTCTTCTCGCCCTGATCATTCGACGCGGGAAGCTGGTAGTTCAGCTTCGCCATCACCGGCAAGATCTCGTTGATCGGCGAGCGAAAAACGATCCGCAACGTGTTCTCGCCTGCTTTAAGCGCGGGCTTGGCGTTCACACGCCATGTGCGAAACATGTTGTCAGCCTTGAGCACCAGTTGCTCGTTGAGATACACCACAGCGTAGGTGTCGAGGCCTTCGAACACGAGCTCGACGTTTTCGCGCTCGAGTGTCTGCGGTGTGACTTTGAAAGTGGTTCTGTATTCCCAGTCTTTCTTGTCGATCCACTGCTGCTTCTTTTCGTTGTCGCGATAAAACGGATCTTCGATCAGCTTGTTCGCAAGCAGATCCGTGTGCACACAGCCCGGCACAGTCGCGTTGAACCAGTCCGTTTTCCCGACCTCGCGAAACTGCCAACCCTGATTGATTTGCGTCGATTGCGCCCTCGCGAAGACAAGCGGCAGAAGCAGTAAAACTAGACCAAGACACCAGCAGAGTTTTGTGTTCAAGGCTGAACCTCTCAAAAAATTTTATTTTGCAATCTGATTTGGCGCCTGATAAAAGAGGCGCGTGCCGAAACTAATTCAACGCTCGATCACGTTGTTACTGTTTCTCGCTATTTTGCCTCACGTGTCAAATGTTGCGGCGCAGACAAACGAAAAATCTGTAAATCTTGCCGCGCGATTTGCACGTTTGCGGCGCGGGATCAACCTGAGTCACTGGTTCTCGCAAGCCGCCAATTACATCAAGCCGCATCTCGATACTCATACCACGGCACAGGACATCGCGCTCATCAAATCGATGGGGTTCGATCACGTGCGCTTCCCAATTGAGCCCGCGCCGCTGCTTGCCAACACGCCCGATCCTTCGATTCTTAATACCACCTATCTCGGCTATGTCGACAGTGCACTCGACATGATCCTCGCTACGGGACTGGCCGTTGTCATCGACATCCATCCGAGTGATGAGTTCAAACTCAGGATGGCACGCGACGAGCGCAGCATCGAGGCTTTCGGCAAATTCTGGAGCGCATTCGCGTCGCATTTAGCGAAGCGAGATCCGGAGTCTGTTTTTCTCGAAGTGATAAACGAGCCGATGGTTGAGGACGCGTATCGCTGGTACGGCATCCAGGGAAAACTGATCTCCGCAATTCGCGCGGGTGCGCCAAATCACACGATCATCGCCGCCGGTCATCGCTGGTCGGGGCTTGCCGAGATGCTCTTTCTCGAGCCTTATGCCGACCGGAATGTGATCTACAACTTTCATTACTACGAGCCGTTTGCGTTCACGCACCAGGGTGCGACGTGGGCTGGTCCGAATCTTCCGTACTACAAGAATGTGCCTTACCCGTCATCGCCGGAAGCGGTGAAGCTCCTGCTCGACACGATCCCCGATGAGCCGGCGAGATACAATCTGCTTCGTTACGGTGAAGACAACTGGAATGCTGCGCGCATCGAGAGGGAGCTCGGTGCGGCGGCGGCGTGGGCGGCGAAGCATCACGTTTACATTACGTGTAATGAATTTGGGGCTTTTCGTAAGGTCGTGAAGGCGGAAGATCGCGTCGTCTGGCTACGAGATATGCGGCTCGCGTTGGAGAAGAATGGGATTGGCTGGACCATGTGGGATTACGCGGGCGGGTTTGCGGTAGTTAACAAAGTGAACGGCCAGGCGCAGCGAGATCCCGAGGTATTGAATGCTCTTGGCTTACATTGACGAGCTTGGACACAGTCCAAGCTCGACTATTGATACTTAACACTATGAACCAGAAACGAAACATCATCAGCGCGCTTTGTTTGCTTCTCGTCGCAGCTTCAATCTGTTTCGCCAATTCGCGGCCCGGAAAGAGAGTTTCGTTCAACCAGGATTGGCGCTTTCAGCTTGGCGACGCAGCGAACGCGCAGGACACTGGTTTCAACGATTCGCAGTGGCGCCGATTGGATCTGCCACACGACTGGAGCATCGAAGGAGAGTTCAGTGAAAACGCTCCTTCGGGCACGGGTGGCGGTGCATTGCCGGGCGGCCTGGGCTGGTATCGCAAGACTTTCACTGTGCCTCTATCCTCCAAAGGGAAGTTGATCTTCATCGAGTTCGATGGCGTCTATCGCAACAGTGAGGTGTGGATCAACGGTCATTACCTCGGCAAGCGCCCGTACGGTTACAGCTCTTTTCAATACGAGCTGACCTCACATCTGATCTACGGTGGTGGTCCAAACGTCATCGCCGTCAAAGTCGACAACTCCCAACAACCAAATTCACGCTGGTATTCCGGCTCCGGCATCTACCGCAACGTTTGGCTAACGACTCTCGACCCGGTCCATATTGAACACTGGGGCACTTATGTAACGACGCCCGACGTTAACACTGCAGCCGCTACAGTCGTCTTACAGACTCAGGTGAAAAATGGTTCGAAAAGCGACGCTCCCGTGAATCTCACCACAGTCATTCAGGACGCGAGTGGCAGGGAAGTCGCTCGACACACCGAGAAAAGCGTCGCCGCAAAAGACATGCACGCCACGGTGAGTCAAACACTGAAAGTTTCCGCGCCAGTGCTCTGGTCAGACGAGCGCCCGTACCTCTACAAGATCATTTCGCAGTTGGACCAGGGCGGCAGGATCGTCGATCGTTACGAAACACCGTTGGGTATTCGCACGTTCAGGTTCGATGTCAGCAAAGGTTTCTTTCTTAACGGCAAGCCGATGAAGATCCGCGGCGTCTGTAATCACCACGATCTCGGTTCGTTGGGGTCAGCCATCAACACGCGCGCCATCGAGCGGCAGCTCGAGATGTTAAAGGCGATGGGTGTCAACGGTATTCGCACCTCGCATAACCCACCGGCGCCGGAGCTTCTGGATCTGACTGACCGGATGGGTTTCATCGTAATGGATGAAGCCTTTGACATGTGGAAGCTCGAGAAGACGAAGTACGACTACCACCTCGACTGGGATGAGTGGCACAAGCGCGATCTGGAAGACATGGTGCTGCGCGACCGCAACCATCCCAGCGTCATCATCTGGAGCATTGGCAACGAGGTGATTGAGCAGTGGAACAACAATCCCACCGGCGGCACGATCGCGAAGGAACTGGGCGCGATCGTTCGCAATCTCGATCGCACTCGTCCCATCACTTCGGCGACGAATGGCGTGAGCCGCGACAACAAAGTGATCATGGAAGGCGACCTCGATCTCGTCGGTCCAAACTATGCGCATCGAAAACTTCCCGAGTTCGCCAAAATGTTTCCGGGACGACCGATCATCGGCGCCGAAACGAATTCTTCACTTCACTCGCGCGGAAGTTATGCGATGCCGTCCGACGAGATCCGGCGTTGGCCCAGGGAAGAAAAAGACATTCTCAAGCTGAGTCCGACTTACGAGTGTTCGTCTTACGACAACTCGACTGCGAATTGGGGCTCAGCACACGAAGAGACCTGGAAGCTTGTTAAGGACCACGACTTCTTTTCGGGGATGTACATCTGGACCGGCTGGGACTACATCGGCGAGCCGACGCCGTTCCCGTGGCCCGCGGTCAGCTCGTACTTTGGCATCATCGACCTTGCCGGATTTCCCAAAGATCCGTTTTACTTCTATCAGAGTGAATGGACCAACACGCCCGTGTTGCACGTATTTCCACACTGGAACTGGAAACCGGGCGAGAAGATCGACGTAGTTGCGTATTACAACAACGCCGATGAGGTTGAGTTGTTTCTGAACGGCCGATCGCAGGGCACGAAACGAAAACAGGGCGATAACATGCACGTGTTCTGGCGGCTCGCGTTTGAGCCGGGTGTTTTGAAGGCAGTGTCGCGAAAGAACGGCCGGGTTGTGTTGACGAGGGAAGTGCGAACCGCGGCCGAACCTGCGAGAATCGTTTTAGTTCCCGATCGCAAGACGATCAAAGCTGACGGTGTGGACCTGTCATTTGTGACAGTGAAGATCGTCGATCAAAATGGCACACTCGTTCCGTTGGCTGACAACCTCGTGAAATTTGAAGTGACTGGTGGATCGATTGTGGGTGTTGATAACGGTAACCAGATTAGTCATGAGTCGTTCAAGGCAAAACAGCGCAAGGCATTTCACGGCATGGCGCTGGCAATCGTTCAGGCAAAACAGAAAGCCGGACGAATTGTTTTGAAAGCGACGGCGGACAATCTGGCTCCTGCGACCGTTGTCATCAACGCTCGCTGAGGGCTTTGCACGTTGCGACGCATAAATCTCAAAAAAGCGAATGTGGCCCGCGCAGACACGATCCGCTATATCAATCGTCAAATCGTCCTCAACTTCATTCGTGAGAAGGAGCCAATCTCACGCGCCGAGATCTCACACGAAACAGCGCTACAGCGTTCGACCGTTTCACTGATCGTAGATGAATTGAAGACGCGCGGCTTGATCTACGAGATCGAAGGTGAATCGACTGGAGGCCGGCCGCCGACGTTACTGCGCTTGCGTGCAGCGGCTTCGCTCGCGATTGGGGTTGATATCGGCACTGCGCACACGACCGTCGCTGTTGCGGATCTGGCTGGACGAGTCGTCGACAGGGAAACGTTTGCTACGGATCCGGATGTGCGTGCGATGTTTCGCAAGGTAGGCGCGAGTGTGCAGAAGTTCATCAGACTGCATGGGAACGTCGAAGGTATCGGCGTGTGCGTGCCTGGTCTGGTTGATCCTGAAACTGACATCGCGTTGTTCATTCCGCATTTCAAATGGCGCAACTGGTCGCTGGCTTCCGAGTTGAGCAAGCTGACGGGAGTACCGGTGACTATCGACAACGACGCGAATGCGGCAGCGCTGGCTGAGTTGTGGCTCGGCCGGCCGGAGATTCGAGATGTGCGTGATTTTATTCTCGTACTTGTTGAGGAAGGATTGGGTACGGGGATCATTTTTGATGGACAGGTTTATCAGGGAGTCGCGGGCGCGGCGGGTGAGTTTGGGCATATGACGATTGGGAAGGGAGCGCCGGTCGCGTGTGCGGCTGGAAGTGAAGAGTGCTGGGAGGCGTTCGCGTCGGAGCGTGCGACGCTTGCCCGTTATCGTCAGCGCCGGCCCGGGGTCGAGTCTGAGATCACGTTCCTTGAGCTAATCGACAAGGCGTTCGCGGACGATGAAGCTGCGAAGGAAGCGCTGTTAGAGACTGCTTATTACCTTGGGTTGGGAATCTCGAATCTCACGAAGGGGCTAAGTCCGGAAGCGGTGATTCTTGCTGGCGACATCGCGCGTGCGTGGCCGTTGATTGCTGGTGAGCTGCGCAGCACGATCGCAGCGAACACGATTTGCAGTGGCTTACCGCTCGCGCCGGTCTTCGCCTCGACCCTCGGCGACGACACGCGCCTCCTCGGAGCCCTAAGCCTCGTGCTCGCCCGCAAATTCGCCTCCGTCGTCCCTGCATAATGATCACAACTGTAGGGGTGTCCCTCCGTGGCCACCCGTGCGTTCGCCACATTGTGTTTCCGCGCACCGGTGGCCACGGAGGGCCACCCCTACACTTGTGGCATTACGCGCCCGCGAATTCAGAAATTTGTACGGCTTTCCAAAAATCGTGATCGATGGTCGTGGATGGCGTGATGTCTCGCATTTGGGTTTCATGGCAAAGCTTAGGTTTTCGGCGAAAGTGTGGAGGTGGGGACTGACCACACATCGCGGCATCACGCTTGCTACGTCGCAAGTTGGGTCTGCAACCCCTCAGGTTTTCAACTGACAGGTATTAATAAAAACTTAGGTCGCCATAAAAAAGTCTTGACAAAGAATGCGTCCGGTAGTACTAACGCTTTTGCCCGGTCGTACAACAAACCCCATAAGTAGCAATTTTGATTTGAACCATTTATTTGGGCTTTGCAGTAAAACCTGAACCCGGTTTTTAGCGAATCTTTTGCCCGGTCATGCAACAAACCGGCAAAACCCCTGAAGTTGAAATTACAAATGAAGCAGTAACAGCGAGCTTCTGTCTGGAAGTTCGCTGCAAGTGTTTGTAGCAAGTAAGCCTCGGAATTCGCTCCAACGGAGGAGAGTATGGCCCTACGAAGCATGCGCAAGCTCTATGCGACGCTAATCGTTTCCGTCTTTGTGTTTTCCCTGACAGCACTGGTGAACGTCTCGCCCATTGTGGCCCAGACCACGGGCAGCGCCAGCTTGCGCGGTACCGTGAAAGATCCGCAGGGCGCCATCATTCGTGATGCCGTCGTCACCATGACGAACGAGCGCACCAAAGACGAACGTCAAACCAAATCGAGCGAGGACGGTACCTACACGTTTACTGCTCTGACGCCCGGCAACTACACCATCAAAACCGAAGCTGCCGGTTTCAAAACAAAGACGCAAACCGGATTGGCGATCGAGACGAGCGACACCAAGGGCCTCGACATCTCGATGGAAGTAGGCGCGCCGACTGAAACCGTCACCGTGACGGCGGTCGCCGAGACACTGCAAACAGAAACCGGCGCACGCGAAAACACGATCACTTCAAAACAGATCGACAACCTCTCGATCATCAGCCGCAGCTCACTCGAATTGTTACGCGTGCTGCCCGGCGTAGTCGCTCCCGACAACACGAGTCTGGAGAGCATCGGTTTTGGTGACGGCGCCAATCGAAATTCCGCTTACCACGTCAACGGCTTGCGCGGTGAACAAAACAACATCTCGATCGACGGCTCGCGCATGATCGACATCGGCTCGAACAACGGCACCGTCATCACCGCCAATCCCGACATGGTCCAGGAAGTCAAGATTCAGACCAGCAACTACGCGGCAGAGCACGGCACCAGCGCGGTGCAAATCAGCGCGACGACAAAAGGCGGCAGCAGCTCTTTCCACGGCTCCCTGTACGACTACGTGCGCAACTACCGGTTCCAGGCCAACGATCGCTCGAACACCATCAATGGCATCGAGCGGCCGAAGAGCAAGTACAACTATCCGGGCGGCAATATCGGCGGCCCGATTCTACTGCCCTGGACCAACTTTAACCGCAATCGCGACAAGCTGTTCTTCTTTGTCGGATACGAGCGCTACTACCAGCAAGTTGACGAAGGTTCCAACCTTTTCCGCGTGCCGACGTTGAGAGAGCGGCAGGGTGACTTCAGTGAGTCGGCTCCTGGCTCGATCTTCGTTCCGGCTGGTTGCACTGCGAATGGCGTCACTGGTCGCAACGACGTCAACAACGCCAGCGATGCAGCGCCGGGCAACAATCTTGCGCCCTGCGCGGATCCGCTGGGCCGGACGCTCTTGAACCTGTACCCATTGCCAAACCGGTCGGTTCCCTTTGGGCAGAACAACTACGTCTACAGTGTTCTCAGGCCGAATAATCGACAACAGTTCACTTCGCGCTTTGACTACTCCGTCAGCGACAAGACGAAACTGTATGTCCGGTTCGCGCGCGAATACGAAGAGCAGGGTTTCCCGCGTGGATTGTGGTGGGATTCATCCAGTTATGAACTGCCGGGCAAGCTCACCAGTAAAAACCTCGGCCGCTCGGTGGTGGTGAATCTGACCAACATCATCAACCCATCGATGACCAATGAAATTTTGTTCAGCGCCAGCAAGCTCAAACTGAATTACGATTTTGCTGATCCGGAAAAGGTTTCCTATTCAGCGTTGAACCTGCAGCGTGTTGGTTTCTTCCCGAGCCAGAATCCGTACATTCCGGTGAGCGTGCTGACCTGGGGCAATGGTGATCTCCACACCGCTTACGGTTATCCGATCTTGGCTTGGAACGATAGCTTCGCCGTCACGGACAACCTCGTGAAGGTCCAAAACACGCACACGTGGAAGTTCGGCGCCTTCATCGAACAGGCGAACAAGCGCCAGCAGTCAAACAGCGACGTGAACATCGTTGTCGGACAGTGGGGCCAGACAAACGCGACCGGTAATAACTACGGCGACTTGTTCGTCGGCAAGCCGATCGAATTTGCACAGGGCACCGACCGTCCGATCGATAACTTCCGTTATTACAACTACGAGTTTTACGGGCAGGACAGTTGGAAGATGCGCCCGAACTTCACGATTGAAGCGGGACTTCGCGTAGCCTACTTGCCGCAGAACTTCGAACGAAAAGGACTCGGCACTCTCTTCGATCCTTCGACGTACAATCGTAATCAGGGAATTTTCATCAACGGCGATCGGACGAGGCCAAACGGCGTCCTGAGGGCGGCAACGGATCAAATTCCGAAAGGCGTTCTGGAAAACGTTCCGCTGCAATGGATGCCACGTTTGAACTTTGCCTGGGACGTAGGCGGCAAGGGTGATCTCGTCCTGCGTGCCGGCGCCGGGCTCTTCTACAATCGCGTTCAAGGTAACTACGACTATTACTCGAGCGGTGAGATGCCGAACACTTACCGCGCCACCGTCGACACTCCCTGGGGCGCAGCAAACGGAAATGGATTGTCGTTCAGCGATCTCAGAAACCTCGATCCATTCGCTACGATTTCAAACGTTGACATCAACTCTCGCGATCTTCAATCCAATGAGGTCCCCAGAGTTGCCAACATGAGTTTCACAATCGAGAAGCGGCTGCCGATGGACAACATCCTGTCGGTCGCATATGTCGGTACCCAAGGCCGGCACCTGCCGCAAAGAAGAAATCTCAACATCGTGCCGCTCGGCGCGCTCTCGAGTGGAATCCTTCCGCTCAGCTCGCCTGTCACCGTAACCAACAACGGCGTATCGCAAACGTTTACGTCGCTCAACCTCGCTAATCCAATAGTGCGAGCTGGAGTGGACGGCTCGGTGCTCCGTCAGTTCAAACCGTTCCCGGCGTACAACTCGGTCGGCGTTTATCAATTTACCGGCACCTCGACTTACCACTCGTTGCAGGCAACTCTCAGTCATAACGGGCGCAACCTCCAGTACTTTGCCACTTACACATTCGGCAAGGCGCTTGGGACTGTAGCCACCAACGAGAGTGATGGATCAGCATGGGCCGATCCGATCGATACCAGAAACAGAAGCTGGGGAATACTTCCATTCGATCGAACGCACGTGTTCAATCTGTCTTACAACTGGAGCTTGCCGCGGCTCGCGCGTGGCGGTTTCGCGAATCCGGTCACGAGAGGCGTCTTCAACGGCTGGCAGATCTCGGGAATCACCACGGTCCAGAGTGGAACTCCGATTCGCCTGAAGTTTGTGGGTGACATTGCTACAGGGGGACAGGCAGTCGCGTGGTATGGCTCAGACGCATTCAATATTCCGAATTCGGGAGCAAGCCTCGGTGCGGTCACTCCAATCTATCTCGGCAATCCGCAGGTTGGCGGAAGCGGCTTGGGAGATCGAGTGTTTGACCTGAGCAAACTCGCGATTCCGACGTTCCCGAATACTGGACCATCGCAGCCGCCGTTCTACCTGCGTTCTCCGGGTCGCAGCAACTTCGACATCTCGTTCTTCAAGAACTTCAACATCACTGAGTCGAAGAAGATTCAGTTCCGGACGGGATTGTTCAACGTCTTCAACCAGGCGTATCCGACCAGACTTGATGTCAACTCCGTCAACTTAACTGGAAGCGACATCTTCCTCGCGTTGGATACGGTTTGCTTGCGACGTGTCAACGTTCCGAATGGTAATGGGACCAACGTTTCCAATCCGTGCGATCCGACTGGTGGGTTCCGCTTCACCGATGGTCGTGCGGGTGATCGAAGTGACACGCTTCACAACTTCGGCAAGATCGTGAACAAGCATGGACGGCGAATCGTTGAATTTGCCTTGAAGTTTACGTTCTAAGCTTTTCCTGAAAGTTGCCGCAAACAGGCACAAGATGCACAATGGTTTCGATGAAACGCATTGTGCATTTTGTGTTTTTTTACGGCTTCGTCCTGAGTGCGACTGCCCAGGCGCAGGACATCGAGCCCAAGTACAAAAATGCCGATACGAATAATGCGGTGATTCGCGGGCGCGTTACGCTTCCCTCTGGATTTGCAGCCGAGGCTTATGCGCGAATCACTTTGAAGACGCAGCAAGCCATTCTTTCCACGCTCTACACAAACAACAGCGGCGAATTTCAGATCAGAAATCTGAGCGAAGGCATTTACTACGTGCAGGCGGAGATCCCGCGCAGCAACTTCGAGCCTGTAACGAGAAGAGTTGAGCTCGGTCGTGGGTTGATGGTTGATCTGATTTTGGAGCTGGTCGCGAAAAACGACCCGACTCTTAACCGACCAGGCAAGGTTGTGTCAGCGGCTGAGTTAAGGCAGGTGGTGCCGTCGGCTGCGAAGAAGCAGTATGAGCTCGGGTTGAAGTTTGTGAGCAAAGGGAACTACCAGGAAGCTGCTACTCACTTTCAGGAAGCAATTACGATTTATCCGGAGTATCTTGCGGCGCGGAATGATCTCGGTGCGCAGTATCTGAAGTTGAAACAGATCGACGAAGCGCAAAAGCATTTTGAGATCGTGCTCGCGAGTGACCCGAAAAACTTCAACGCAAAGTTCAATATGGGATTGGTGCAGGTCGAGCGCCACAATTACACGGAAGCGATTGCCCTCTTGAATCAGGCTGTGGCGATCGACAGCACACGTCCGGTGGCACGACTCTGGATCGGGATAGCCAAACTCGAGCTCGGCGATCTGGAAGTTGCGGAAGGTGAGTTGACCCGCGCGTTGATAATGGGAGGAGATGAATGCGTCGCCGCACACTATCACCTCGCTCGCATCTACCTGAACCGCGGCGCAGTCAATGACGCCGCCCGCTCAGTCCAGGTCTACATTCAAAGCGCGCCACGCGGCGAATTTATAAAAGAAGCCAAAGAGCTTGCCCTTCAGATTGAAAAGAAGAAAAAATAATCGCGTTTTCAATCCGCGTAAATCCGCGGCCTAAGTCACTGCCCGATAACAAAGCTCGTTAGCCGCGTCACGCTGACCTTGCCATCACTGACTGTGACCACGAGGGTGTATTCTCCCGGCTGAAACTTATCGATCGCAAAGGAGCCGGCGTACTTGATTTCGCCTCGCTCATCAGCCGCCGGAAGCTCGCCCGAAGTCTTACCAATCTGACGATTATTGCGCAGAATCTCCAAAGTCATTTGCAGCGGTTTCGCCACACCCTTCGCGGGCCAGGCGGTGAAGAAGTATGCAAGCTGCTTAGCCGCGATCCGCTCACCGAGATTTGGATAAACGAGCAACTCTCCAAACCGCAGCGGCTGATCGCGCTTCTGCTCTTCAGCCGTCAGGCGCTCAGCTCTTTTCAACACGGCCACGCTGCTGAGCCGCGGCACCGCTTCGTTAATCGTCGAAATCTCTAAAGGCGTGGTGCTGACTTTAACGTCATTCGTTGCTGCGTCGAACGCGATGAGTTGCACCTGATACTTGCCGGGCGGCAGTTGCACTTCACGATAGAAAAGCACGCTTTCTTTTTTCGCCGCGTCTGCCTCCTGCAGCGCACCCGTCAAAGTGTAATGATGACTCAGCTTTTGAACGATCTGCTCCGTTTCGTCTCTTACCAACGCCACGATTGAAAAATCAGTGCTGTAATTCTTCTTGTCGTTAGCAGCGCTGAACTTGAACGCCGACATCGGCGCTTCGGCAAGAATCAACGTCAATCCCTCTTTCCCGGGTGCGGGATAACTCAGAACCGCGCTCTTCAGCGAATTCGAATTGCCTCGCGAATTTCGCGCGGCTGCAACGGCAGGCGCTTCGTAATCAAGCATTGGCAGTTGACCAGCAGCTTCGACTGCGTAGTAGCCCTGGCGCGATTGAATCTCGACATTCGGATGCGCCACCTTCACGCTGATGCGACGGAAACGTCCGTCGTAATCTTTGTTTTGCGGAATGTAAGTGAGGAAGTAGTAGCCATTCATGTCGTCGTCAATGCGACGCAGTCCCGAAACGAGATCGTTCGTGTCGTGAATCAAGAAACCGCCGGTTTGATCGGAGAGCGAACCGAGTCCACTGCGCGGATCGAAACGCAGCAGATCTTCATTTCGTTCGAGCGATCGCATGTACGGCCCGTTACTGCCGCGATCGCTGCCGCGCGCCTGCTGCGCCATTCCCGCTCCCGCAATCGAGTTGAGCTCACGTGCGGCTTCCTGCGTTCCACTTTGAATACGTAAGCCAGCGGCGTCGATCGAATAGATACTCACGTTCGCGCGATTCGCCGCATTGATCACCGCTGGAAACTTCTGCTGCACCGCGGGCGGCAGTTTCAGTCCTTCGGAAAAGAAGATGATGGTCTTCCGGCCCGGCAGGTTCTGCATCGGACTGATTACCGCCAGCAGACTATTGATCGTCGCAAACCCTTCCTGATCGCGTTCAAGGCGCTCGTAGTGGTCGAGCATCTGGTTCTGCATTTCGAGTAACTTCTGCTGCGCCATTGCCTGACCCGCTGCTTCGCCTGCGGCAGTCGCGCCGGCACTATTTCGAGCTGCACCCGCAGCGCCCGCATTGCTCGCCGCCGATGAGGCTTGCTGGTCGAGCACGATGCTTTGCTCGGTGTTCTCGCGTATCTTTGCCGCGCCCGATGCGTAGGTAGACGTTGAGGTCCCGGTCGCGCGCTCAACGGCGTCCTTTATTAATTGCGTGTTGTCGGTGAAGGTCTGGACGGTGCGGAGTGATTGGTCGATCCCAAAGACCCCAGTGAAACCGCCAGACGCCGTGCCTTCCTGTGCATACGCGAGACCGGCCTTGCGCGCGAGCGCGCGAGCTTCGGGCGAGAGCCGGTCAAACACCAAGGCCGTAACTGTAGGACTCGATCGCGCAGGCGGTGGCGCACTGTTTGGCGGCTCGACACTCGGCTTGCCATCCTTCGACTCTGACGAAGCCTGCGCTCCATCTCTGGTGACGAACCTGAATGACTGGATTTTCTGTGGCACGCCGTCTTCAAAAACCTCGAAATCCGTCAGTTTCAGGTCCCGGATCTGGCGTCCTTTTTTATCCTTGACGACAACGTCCAGCCGCACTTCGTTACTGCGAAAACGGATCACTTCGTCCTGGTCTTGTGCGCGCACAACACCGGGCGAAAAGACGTTGAAGACGATCAGAAAAAGGCTCAGCAACGATTTCATTTTTTGCAGTTGAGTATGCCACAATCCCTGCAGATCTGTGGCATACTTTTCACTCGATTTACGCGCTCGCCTGAATTTATAAATGGCATTAAAAAAGCGACTTAGTAGTGTTTTGATAGTTCTCCTGTTAGCCTGCATCGGTGTGCCGGCGCAGCAGGATTCCGCGGCCGCAGTCGAGCGTGAATTCGAGCGCGCCACGCAGTTACACCAGAGCGGAGATTTGCAGGGCGCCGTGCGTGCTTACGTTGCGATTTTGGCGACGCACCCGGCGCGGGTTGACGTGCGGTCAAACCTCGGCGCGGCCTATTCCGCGTTGGGTCGTTACGAAGACGCGATCCAGGAATACAAACGGGCGTTAGCGATCGACACTACAAACTACGCGATCCGGTTCAATCTCGCTTTGGCGTATTACAAGGCCGCGTGGTTTTCCGATGCGGCAGCGGAGTTGGAAAAGTTCATTGCCGTAGCTCCGGATACTCCGCAGACGGCCAATGCGCGATTAGTACTCGCAGACTGCCAGGTCAGGCTGGGCGAGTACAAGAAAGTGATCGAGTCGCTCTCACCGCTCGCGGATGTAGACACAAACAATCGTACGCTCGCTTATCTGCTTGGAAGCGCGCTCATCGGTGACGGTCAACTCGACAAGGGACAGGCCATCATTGATCGATTGTTTCGTCACGAGGACTCGGCTGAAGCACATCTCTTAATGGCGTCGATCCTGTTGCTGGCGGATCAGGCGCAGTCGGCGCTTAAAGAAGCGCAGCGCGCGCTCGAGTTGAATCCAAAGCTGCCGTCAGTTCAGGCTTGGTATGGTCGTGTGTTGATGCGTTTGGGAGATACGGAAAAAGCGAAAGTCGCGTTCAAGACGGAGCTGGCGAGCAACGCAAACGACTTCGATTCAAATCTGTATTTGGGAGTTTTGCTGCGGCAGGACAAGCAACTCGACGAGGCGCGTAGCTACTTGCAGCGTGCGATTCAACTGCGGCCGCGAGAGCAATACGCTCGTTACCATCTGGCGGCGGTTTACGCGGCGGCGGGAAAACCCGGCGATGCGCTGCCGCTGCTTGAAGGTGTGTTGAGGGAGCATGGGGAATTTGTCGAAGCGCGTGTGCTGCTGGCGTCCGTGTATTACCGGCTCAATCGAAAAGAAGACGGCGACCGGGAAAAAGCAATTATTCAAAAGTCGAACGCCGAGCAACAAGCCAAACCGCCAGAGCAGCGATAAGGGGAATTGAATATTAACGACACAACTGTAGGGGTGGCCCTCCGTGGCCACCCGTGCCTTGCCATTCCACGCACGGGTGGCTACGGAGGGCCACCCCTACAGTTGTGTCTCTCAGCGCTCATTCTTCTGGCGTTACTGATGTGTTCGGCGGCCGTTTCCGCGCAATCGAAGCGAAAGCCAAACACCCAAGCCGACTTCGAACGTTTCGTGAAGCAAGCTGACGAAGCCCGGCTGGCTGCTCGTTTAGACGACGCGATCTCGCTCTACGGCAAGGCCCTGAACATCAAACCAAAGTGGCCCGACGGCTGGTGGTACGTAGGCGCAATCTTCTATGAGAAAGACGTGTATCCACAGGCTCGCGACGCCTTCCAGAATCTCGTCGCGCTCGAACCGGAAAGAGCACCGGCGTGGGGCATGCTCGGGCTCTGCCTGTTTCAGACCGGCGAATATGAGCGCGCGGCGACTGCACTGCAACGCGCGCGGACGATCGGAATCAACGACAACGCCGAGCTCGCTGGCGTCGTTCGTTACCACATCGCTCTTCTATATATACGCTTTGAATATTTTGAGAACGCGTTCGACATGCTGGCCGAGTTGCTGCGTTCGGGTAACGCGAGTCCGAAGGTCATCGAGGCTTTCGGTCTGACGATGTTGCGCATGCCTTACCTGCCGAAGGAGATCCCTGCAACGCAACGAGAGAAGATCCTGCTTGCAGGGCAGGCCGGAATCAACATGGCAGCGCGCCGGCAGGAACAGGCTCGCGCGGCTTTTGACACGCTCCTGGCCCAGTATCCAAATGAACCGAATGTTCATTATGGATTTGGCGTCTTCATGTTGTCACAGGACGCCGACGTTGCGATGAAGGAGTTCAAACGTGAGCTGGAGATCTCGCCGAATCATTTCCCGTCGATGGTGCAAATGGCGTTTGAGTACCTCAAGCGAGATCAATACAACGAGGCATTGCCGCTCGCGGAGAAGGCGGTGCAGCTCGCGCCGAAGTTGTATGCCGCACGCAACGTGCTGGGACGAGTATTGCTCGAGCTGGGACAGGTTGATCGATCGATTAAGGAATTGGAAGAAGGAGTGAAGCTCGCACCCGCGAGTCCGGAGATGCACTTTGCTCTCGCACGCGCCTACACACGCGCCGGCCGGAAAGAAGATGCGGCTCGCGAGCGCGAAACCTTCAAGAAGCTGCAGGACGAATTCAACCAGAAGCGCCAGGTCGAAGACAAACCTTAACCACAGGTTAGACGGATCAGTAAAGCAGATATTCGCGGATAGATGAGTCAACGTGTGAAACAGTATTCGCTGGTTGCGGTCGTGATCGCCCTCGGGCTGCTTGCGGTCGTGGTGGTGAATGGGCAGATGAGTGGTGTGCGGCGCTGGAACCCGAGAAGAGTTCCGGTGGACTCCGTGTTTGTTGGCGATCAGGCTTGCGGCGAGTGTCATAAAAAACACTTCACGGCGCACGGCGCGAGTGGAATGGCGGAGGCGATGGAGCCCGTCGCCGGCTCGAAGGTTTTGAGCAACAATCCAAAACTCAGCATGCGCGTTGGTCCATACACTTACGAGATCACGCGCGATGGTAAACAGAGCACCTACTCGGTAACTGACGGGAAAGAGACGCTCTCGTTTCCGATCATCTACGCTTTCGGACAAGGCAAGATGGGCCAGACTTACATGCTCGAGCGCGACGGTAAGTTCTACGAAAGTCTCGTCAGCTTCTACAGCGAACCAAAGGCGCTTGACTTCACGATCGGCGCGCCGCGTCTCACACCGAAATCGCTGACGGATGCAGTCGGGCGTCTGTTGACCGCGAACGAGGTGGCGAGTTGCTTCAGTTGTCACTCGACGGGTGCGGTTTTCGGCGGTTCACAACTGCGTCTCGATAACTTTGCGCATGGCGTGCGATGTGAAGCTTGTCATGGCCCAGGCGGACAACACATAGAAGCTGTCAAGGCAGGCGATACTCCCGCGAGGTCGATCTACAATCCGGGCCTGCTGAGTGGCGATGAGCTGACGCAACAGTTTTGCGCCTCATGTCACCGCGGCGCTGAGGAGTTTTCGTTGTTGCAAAGCATGGAAATCAACAACGTGCGCTTTCAGCCGTATCGTATTTTTCACAGCAAGTGTTATTCGGATGATCGGAACATAAGCTGTATCGCCTGTCACAACCCGCACGAGCCGGTCCGCGAAGACGCCGCTTACTACGACAAGAGATGTCTGGAGTGTCACTCGCTGCGAGACAAGAATGCGAAAGCCGGCGACGGGAAGGCCTGTCCGGTCGCGGATAAAGATTGCACTTCGTGCCACATGCCGAAGGTCGAAATCAAAGCCGCGCACTTTAAGTTTACGGATCATTTCATTCGGGTCGTGAAGTCCGGCGAGAAGTTTCCCAACTAATTATGAAGTCATTTGGGTTAGCCATAATCATCGCGTTACTGATCAGTAGCGGCTTTCAATCGCCTCCTGCTAAGCCAACCGCTCCGTCTCAACGCGTAACGTTCGCGGAAGTGCCTTCGTCGCAAAGTAAGATCACGTGGGTGCACGACAACGGCCGCTCGGAGTTGCGACACCTGCCCGAGACTTGCGGCGGCGGTGGTCTTTTCTTCGACTACGACAACGACGGCTGGATGGACATCTACCTGGTCAACAGTGGACCATCAGATTTTTACAATCCCAAGACCCCGATCAAGAACGCGCTTTATCGCAATAACGGCGACGGCACCTTCGTCGACGTCACAGACAAAGCGGGGGTGGCGTGCGGGCAGATGGGTAACTTCGGAATGGGCGCGGCGGCGGCCGATTACGACGGCGACGGTTACCAGGACTTGTACATCACGAATTACGGCACGAACGTCCTCTTCCACAACAACGGTAACGGCACGTTTACGAACGTCACTGACAAAGCCGGAGTCGCAGCGCCCAACTGGTCCACCTGCGCGACGTGGTTCGATTACGACAACGACAGCAAGCTCGATCTCTTCGTCTCCAGCTTCGTCCAGTACAGCGGCAACGGCAATATCTTTTGCGGCGACAACCGCATCGGGCGTCGCTATTACTGCGTGCCTCGTGTCTTCAAGCCGCGACCGAGTTTCCTGTTTCACAACGAGGGCGGCGGCAAGTTTCTCGACGTCAGTAAAGAGTCGGGCATCGCTTCCAGGCTCGGCAAATCGTTCGGATCAGTTGCGACTGACATAAACAACGACGGCCTGATGGATCTCTTCGTCGCAAACGACACGCTCGAGAACTTCCTTTTTGTAAACAAAGGGAAGGGAAAGTTTGAAGAAGCCGGTCTGCTGTCGGGCGTGGCTTACAGCGATTCGGGCGCGCCGCGATCGGGAATGGGTGTCGATGCGACGGATTACGATGGCGACGGTTGGCAGGACTTGTTCGTTGCCAACATCGATCAGGAGCTGTTCAGCCTTTATCAAAATCAGAAGGACCTCACCTTTATCGATCGGCCCGGCGAGATTGGGACCGCGACGCGTTTGCTCAGCGGCTGGGGCCTGCGCTTTTTCGATTATGACAACGATGGTGATCCGGATCTGATTCTCGCCAATGGTCATCCCGACGACATGGTCGAGGTTCAATCGCTGAAAGTTAAATACAAGGAACCGTTGTTGATGTTTGAGAACGTGAATGGGACGTTTAAGAACGTCAGCGCGATCTCGGGGCCTGTTTTCAGTAAGGATTATCCCGCGCGTGGTTTATCGGTCGGTGATTACGACAACGATGGCGATCTCGACGTTCTGATCATTAACAACGGCGATGCGCCGGTGTTGTTGAGAAACGAAGGCGGCAACCGTAACAACTGGGTTGGTCTGAATCTGGTTCCGACAAGCAGTAATCCCGGCGCGGTTGGCGCCATCATCACGTGGGAAGCTGGCGGTGTGAAATTCCGGCGGCTCAAGACGGCGGGCGGCAGCTATCTCTCGTCACACGATCCGCGCGAAGTCCTCGGCATCGGCGCCGCGACGAAAGTCGACAGTATCGAGATCAAATGGCCGAGTGGCAAGGTAGACAAACTAACCAACCCTCCGATCCGAAAATACCTGAAAGTTGTCGAAGGTAAGGGTACAGAATAATTGCTAATCCGAATTCTTCTCTGCGTAACCTCTGTGTTCTCTGCGTCTCTGTGGTTAGGTTCGGTTCACCTTCACCGCAGAGGCGCAGAGAACGCAGAGGTTACGCAGAGTTACCCTTTCCAGAACCCTGACCTCCCGATCGAGCAGCGCATCGACAACATCCTCTCTTTGATGACGCTCGATGAGAAGATCGAGTGTCTCGACACGAACCCGAGTGTTCCGCGTCTCGGTATTAAAGCCAGCGGTCACGTCGAAGGCATTCACGGACTGACTCAGGGTGGTCCAGGTAAGTGGGGCCGTCCATTAACGATCCCGAGCACGACCTTTCAGCAGGGAATCGGTCTCGGCGAAACCTGGGACACAGATCTCCTCACGCAGGCGGGACAAGTCGAAGGCTACGAAGCGCGTTACGTCTTTCAAAGTCCTAAATATCACCAGGGCGGCATCGTCATCAGATCTCCCAACGCGGATATCGGCCGCGATCCGCGTTGGGGCCGGACCGAAGAATGTTACGGTGAAGACGCATTCTTCAATGGAACGATGGTCGTTGCTTTCACGAAGGGCCTGCAAGGCGATCACCCGAAGTACTGGCTCTCAGCCGCGTTGATGAAGCACTTTCTCGCCAACAGCAACGAGAACGATCGCGATAAATCAAGCTCTGATTTCGATCAGCGCCTGTTTCACGAGTACTACTCGCTACCGTTTCGCATGGGTGTAGTCGAAGGCGGCTCGCGCGCGTACATGGCTGCGTACAACGCCGTCAACAAAGTGCCGATGACGATCAATCCCGTGCTGCAAAAGTTGACGCGCGAGCAGTGGGGCCAGGATGGAATCATTTGCACAGACGCGGGCGCGATGAAGAACCTCGTGACTGCACACAAATACTATCCCGACTTTGAGACCGCCGCGGCCGAGTCAGTCAAAGCCGGTATCGGCCAGTTTCTCGACGACTATCGCGAGCCCATTCGCGGCGCGTTGAAGCGAGGATTGTTGACTGAAGCGGACATCGACCGCGCGCTGCGTGGTAACTTCCGCGTCATGATCCGACTCGGTCTGCTCGATCCTCCATCGCTCGTACCTTACGCGTCCATCGGACAAGAGTCAGTCGATCCGTGGCTGACCGACAAACACAAACGGCTCGCCTTGCTGGCCGCACAAAAATCGATCGTCCTCTTGAAAAATTCCAAGGGACTTTTGCCGCTCGACAAGAAGTCGCTGAAGTCGATCGCGGTGATTGGGCCACGCGCGAATGAAGTCCTGCTGGACTGGTACAGCGGCACGCCTCCATACGCCGTCACGCCGCTCAAAGGAATCAGTAGCGCGGTTGGCGAATCGGTGAAGGTGAGTTACGCCACGACCAACGACGTTGCCGCGGCTGCCAAACTCGCGCGCGAGTCTGATGTAGCGATCGTCTTTGTCGGTAATCATCCGAACGGTGGTTTCGATACGCAGTGGGCGAAGGTCTCCGTGCCGAGTGAAGGACGTGAAGCAGTGGACCGGCAATCAATCACGCTCGAGCAGGAAGAGCTCATCAAGCAGGTCTTCGCCGCGAACCCAACGACGATCGTTGTGCTCAAGTCGAGCTTTCCTTATGCGATCAATTGGACGCAGGAAAACGTGCCCGCGATTCTGCACCTCGCGCTGAACAGCCAGGAAGAAGGGCGCGCGCTTGCGTCTGTGCTCTTCGGCGATTACAACCCTGCCGGCCGACTGGTCCAAACCTGGCCCAGGTCGCTCGAACAACTGCCGCCGATGATGGACTACGACATACGACACGGCCGGACTTACATGTACTTTCGCGACACGCCGCTCTATCCGTTTGGTTATGGCCTGAGCTACACGACGTTTGAGTATCGAGACCTGAAGATCCATGCGCCAGTTCTTTCCGTGCCGGAAGCTGGCGGTGGCGAGATTGAGATCAGCTTCGTGTTGAAGAACACGGGCGAGCGCGCGGGGGATGAAGTCGTGCAGTTATATGTCAGGCATTTGAATTCGAGTGTGTCGCGACCGCTGAAGGAGTTGAAAGGATTCACGCGCATCCATCTCGCGCCGCGGGAAGAGAAGGTTGTGAAGCTGTTACTACCTGGCAAACGTCTCGGCTACTGGGATACGAAAGTCGGTCGCTGGGTTGTTGAAAGGGACCAGATTGAGATCACGTTGGGTGGTTCTTCGACAGATGCTCGCTTAAGAAAAACTATCAGAGTCGGTTAGACAACTATGAAAACATCCCTTTGTGTTGCGTTCCTGATGCTGTTTGTCTTCTGTTTCACTGACGCTCATGCCCTCGATAACGGGCTCGCCAACACTCCGCCGATGGGTTGGAATAGTTGGAACAAGTTCGCCTGCAACGTGAGCGAAAAGCTCATCAAAGAGATGGCGGATGCGATGGTGACGAGCGGCATGCGAGACGCCGGTTACGTCTATCTCGTCATCGATGATTGCTGGCAGATCGATCGAGACGCGCAGGGAAATATCCTGCCCGATCCGCAGCGCTTTCCTTCCGGTATGAAAGCCCTTGCGGATTACGTTCATTCGAAAGGGCTGAAGTTTGGGCTCTATTCCGATGCGGGAACGCTCACTTGCCAGAAGCGGCCGGGCAGTCGTGGCTACGAGTTTCAGGACGCGCGCCAGTATGCGGCGTGGGGTGTGGATTATCTGAAGTACGACTGGTGCTCGACGAGCACTCAGAATCCGCCGGCGTCTTACTCGATTATGCGTGATGCACTCGCGAAAGCAGGGCGGCCGATCGTGTTTAGTATCTGTGAGTGGGGCACGTCGAAACCGTGGTTGTGGGCCGGGAGCGTTGGTAATCTCTGGCGCACGACGGGCGACATACAGGATTGCTGGGATTGTAAGCGTGATTGGGGCGGCATGGGCGTGGTCCATATTCTCGATCTTCAGGATGGACTCGAATCGTATGCCGGTCCGGGACGCTGGAACGATCCGGACATGTTGGAGGTCGGCAACGGTGGCATGACGACGTTTGAGTATCGATCGCATTTCAGCCTGTGGTGCCTTTTGGCATCGCCCCTCATGGCGGGAAACGATCTGCGCAGCATGTCGCCTGAGATCGCGGAGATTCTTACCAACCGCGAAGTGATTGCAGTCGATCAGGATCCACTCGGCATGCAAGGCCGGCGCGTTAAGCGGAATGGCGAGCTGGAAGTCTGGTCCAAACAGTTGGCCGATGGCGGACGCGCGGTGGTGCTGTTCAATCGTGGTGCAAAGGCGGCGGACGTCTCAGTGTCATGGACCGACATCGGCTACCCACCGCACCTGACGGCGAAGGTGCGTGACCTCTGGGCGCACAAGGACCTCGACAGTCTCTCCGAGAAGTTTTCCGCCGAAGTGCCGAGTCACGGCGTCGTGATGGTGACGATCAAACCATAAGGCTATGCGGAACGAACTGTAGGGGCGGCCCTCCGTGGCCGCCCGATCGGACTCAACCACGTTGTTCCTGCGATCGGGCGGCCACAGAGGGCCGCCCCTACAGTTGCTTCCGCAAGGCTCAAGACCCCGTTGAGGCCCCTTGTTGAACGGAATTGCATCCACGAACTTAACGGATTCCGGCTAACATCTCGACCAGGGCTTCCGTTGCAGACCATTGAGGATTGTGATCGGACGTCAACTGCAACATCGTCCAGCCTCTTTCTTTCGCACGTTGTGACTGTGAAAAGAAGTCGTCGTCCTTCGCTTCCTTGCCTTTCTCAACGGTCAGGATGTAAGTCGCTGGAAGCTTCCGTGCCGCCTCGTTCTTCAACACGATCGGATCCGTAAAAGTCTTCAATGATTGCGGCACGTCGTGTGGCGGTGGTTGATCCGGCTTGACCCACGACGGCACGATGTAGTCACCCTTCGTCATCCGTGCGATGAAGTCATTTCCACGTCCAAAAATATTCTGAACGCTCTCGCCGTCATTAGGCACCAACGCGTCGAGATAAACCAGTCTCTTGATGCGATCGGGAACTCGGTCCGCGACACCGGTGATCACCATGCCGCCATAGCTGTGACCAACGAGAATGATGTCGCGCAAGTCTTCGTAGAGAATCGTGTTGACCACGTCTTCAATGTGAGTGTTCAGCCCGATGTCCGGCCGCGCGAGGTGCACGCGGTCGCCTTGTCCGGTCAGTTGCGGGCGATAAACCTCAAAGCTTTTCTGACGAAGCATCGCCTCCACCTTCTTGAACGCCCACGCTCCACCCCACGCGCCGTGAACGATAACGATCGTCTGTTTGGTTGGTTGTGTCTGCGCGAAAGTCTCACGCCCACCGATACCAACAAGCACTATGAGCACAAACACTACGGACAAGTTTCTCTTCTTCATGTTCTTTCCCGTTTTTGGTTTGAGAGGTGCGCATCTTACCACAAAAAAACTGTTCCACTTTGGTTTCACTTCGGTTAGCATTCTTGAGGCCTCACCAGCCCTTCGAAGATCTCAGGCCGTTACCCCAAATTCCCAAAGTGAGCCTTACCAAATATGCGCGATAACAGAGAACCCGCTGAATACATGCCCAGCCGGAATACAGTCCTCATTGTCGTAGCGTTGTTCACGGTTGCAGTCAGCGCCTTTGCCTACTACACCTACCAATACGTGGAGCGTCACACAACGCGGCAGCAGTCTGCGGTGGTCACGCCAGGCACGACCCCAGAGCCGCAGGCGCCAACGGCGGAGAGCACGAAGAGAGCACCGCAGGCGCCACCGAGGGAAATCACTACGCCAGAGCCGCGGGAACTCGATTCACCTGAAGTAATCACGGCGCCTGAACCACAGGTATCCGTGCAGTTTCGGTGCGACGGCCGGACGCGTTGCTCCCAAATGACATCCTGCGCGGAAGCAAGGTTCTTCCTTACGAACTGTCCGGGCACTCAGATGGACGGCGACAACGATGGAATCCCTTGTGAGCAACAGTGGTGTAACGGTCCATTTTGATAAACACGACAATTGAGGTGTATAGTTCGGCTCAGATCCTCATCTAACGGGAGCCAGGGGTGAATATCGTCTTAAGCAGGATCGCGGGGAAGATCCTGTTTGTAATTTTTATCCTCGCTTTTGTGGTCCGATCTGCCCATGCCTTGTGGGGCTTATGGTGGGCCGGTGATTCACCTGCGTATCTCGCCCTCGCCCAAAACATCGCGTTTCATCATTCGTTCAGCTTGATAACGGGTGTTCCAACAGCGACGCGCCCGCCGCTTTACCCGTTCCTGATTGCTGCTGTTTGGTGGAGGGACGGCGCGCCGGTAGCTGCGGTGGTCCTGCTGCAGGCAATATGCGGCGCGGCGACTGTCGTCCTTGTATACCTGATCGCCAAAGATTTCTTCTCTCAACGCGTGGCCGTACTCGCGGCGTTAGGCGCCACTTTCGCGCCTATGACCGTGCACTATACGGCGGTGATATTAACGGAGACTGTGTTCACCTTTTTAGTCACGCTCGGATTTTTCTGGTGGGGACGTAATCGCGGTTGGCCGGCCGGACTGGCATTCGGATTAGCTGCCTTGACCCGCACGATCGTTATTCCGTTCTTAGGCTTTTTCGTGTTACTGGCATTCCTGCCGCCCTGGCGACACAAGCGACGCCTGCATTTGATTATTTGTGCGAGCGCGATAGCAGTCGCGTCGGTATGGATCGTGCGGAATGCGGTCGTGTTCAGAAAATTCATTCTCATCCAGACAACTGGTTATGGGGTGAATCTCTTCGCGGCAACCATAGAACCGCGACTTTATGGTGATGACGTTTGGACCAAAGTTGTAAATGAATTGGCGCCTAACGAAGTTGCTGCGCAGGACGATGCTGACCGCGATCGTCAATACATACTACGAGCAGTTGAGCGGATTAGAGCTGATCCGCCGCAATACCTCAGGGCCCGGCTGAAGCAGTATCCGCGTTTCTTTTTGGATAGCGGTGACTATCTGCTCGGCAGTAGCAACATCACCTTTAATGAAGCTTTACAAAGGCGTTGCGCTTTCGTGGTCCTGCTCAAGTTGAGTTTCATGCTTGGTAATGTCGCTGTCTTCGTGTTGGCCATCTACGGCATCTTTCTCGAAAGGAGACGTTTTGTCTCACTGAGTCACATCATGCTCTTTCCAATATTCCTGTGCTTGATTCATTTGCCTATGTGGATCGAAGGTCGCTACAGCTTGCCGATGATGCCACTCGTGTTGATACTTGCAGCTCGGGGAATAGAAGGTCTGCTGTCTATGATTCGTAGGGAAAAAGGAGGTCCGGTTCCGAGTTCGATAACTTAATCAAGACCCCTCTTGGTTCTGCAACAATTTGGGTAGGGTAAGAAGCCTTGATTTCAAACTCGGAACCGGTGAATTGGTCTGACGGAAGGGAAGATAACAGTATTGCGAAAACGTGTCATGGCCTTTAGGTCTAGGCATGATCTCCAACTTTAGTTGGATTTGTGCTTTTTGTGCCTTTGTGGCTAAAGATGGACGATGCCGCGCTGGAGGGCGCGGGTCGCGGCCTGGGTGCGATCGGTTACGCCGAGTTTTCCGAGGATGTTGTTGATGTGACTCTTCACCGTCGCTTCGCTGATGTGTAGCGAGCTCCCGATCTCCTTGTTCGACTTACCCTTCACGATTTCCTGAAGAACTTCCAGCTCTCGTTCCGTCAGCTCAGACGCGCTCATTCGTTCCGCGAGTCGCTCAGCAACAACAGGAGGAAGACGGCGCGCACCGGCGTGGACCTTCCTGATCGCGTCCTCGAGCTCTTCGAAAAACATGTCCTTTAATAAATAGCCCTGCGCGCCCGCTTGCAGCGCGCGATAGATATCCTCGTCGCCATCGTAAGTCGTGAGCACGATGATGCGCGCATCGGCGAATTCGTGACGGATTTTGGCGATTGCATCGACGCCGCTCATTACCGGCATCCGCAGGTCCATCAAGGTTATGTCAGGCTGATGCTGACGATACAACTCGACTGCCTGCTGCCCGTTCACTCCCTGCGCGATCACTTCCATGTCAGCCACGGTGTTGATGAGGGAAACAAACCCCTGTCGCACCACGGCCTGGTCGTCAATCACCATGATTCGGATCTTGTTACTCAACGTTCGAAGTCCTTAATGCTTGCATCAAAGTCGGAACGGAGCGCCAACGGCGCGGAACATAACAGCCAGGGGCAAGTGCGAAGCGAAGCGGAGCACGTCGCCCCTGGTAACAGACAATCAAAATGTTCGAGCCCTGAAAGGGCGTCATACCTTGCGTGCGGATTTCGGCCTTTCAGGCCTTGATCTCGCGTGCTGGCGGTAACCCAGGGCGACGCGCTTCGCGCTTGCCCTGGGCTTTTATATATCGCGCCGTTGGCGCTCTCCATTAAATGTCACGCCGTTGGCGCTCTCCGCACTTTGGAGGCAAAGCCAAGACCTCAATCGTTCAGCGGCACGTCGACCACGATCTCTGTTCCGCGTTCGGGGGTGCTTTGAATCGATAGCGCGCCGCCAACTTGCGCTGCACGCTCGCGCATGCCAATCAAACCGAAGTGACCGTCAGCGATCTGTTCGCTCGGGTCGAAGCCGCGCCCGTCGTCGCGAATGCTGAGCCGCACGCTGCGCGTGTCGAAGTTTAACGCAACGTCGATGCGGTTTGCCTGCGCGTGCTTCACCGCATTGTTAATTGCCTCCTGCCCGATACGCAAGAGATTTGTCTCGACTTCCGGTGACAAGGGCCGCAACAAACCCGCTACTTCGACCACTGCATCGATGTTGTTTCCTTCAGTCAGGCGTTTGGTGGTGTCGCGTAAAGCTGCGGGCAGATCTTTCTTTTGCAGCTCCTGCGAGCGCAGGTCCCAAACGTAACGACGCGCCTCCGTCATACTGTTGCGCACGAGGATGCGCGCGCGATCGAGATGGCCCTTCGCCGTTTCGGTAGCAACGGGCATCAAGCGAGCGACGAGTTCCAACTGCACAGAGATGCCGAGAATGTCCTGCGCGAGGTTGTCGTGGATTTCGCGAGCGATGCGGCTGCGTTCGGCAAGCACAGCCTGAAACTGCGACGCCATGCGTTTGACGCGCATGCGATAAAGCAGCCAGCCCGTCAGCGCCAGGAGTAAAAGACAAACCAGATAGAACCAGTAGGTCTGGTAAAAGCGCGGTTGCAGATAAAAATCGATCGCCGCGCCGCTCTCGTTCCAAACACCGTCGTTGTTTGCGGCTATCACGCGAAACTTGTAGTTGCCGGGACGCAGGTTTGTGTACGAGGCTACGCGCCGGGCGCCGCCGTCGATCCAGTTGTCGTCGAAGCCTTCGAGCTTGTATTTGAAGCGCACGTTCTCGGGCGCGATAAAACTCAGGGCGGTGTAGTAGAAGTCGAGTCGCGAAGCCTCCGGTGAAACGGTCAGCTTTTGGCCCAGCGGAATCGATTGATTGTCGATGAAGACTTGTTCGATCGCGATCGGCGGTGGCGTAGAGTTGAGTGGAATGTTTTCGGGATCGATAACTGCGAGTCCTTTGATAGTTGCAATCCAGATACGGCCATCGCTCGTCTTCCAACCGGCTGGGTGGCCGCCGCCGCTGCACTCTCGCGTCAACGTTCCATCCGCTGGGCCGTAGAACACGGGCGTGACATTCGCGCTATCGAGCTCAGTTTTATTGACGCGAAAGATGCCTTTATTCGAACTGCACCAGAGGTTCTGTTGTTTGTCTTCGAGAATGCGATAGATGACGTCGGCGGCGATACGGCTCGTGAACGAGACGAACTTGTCGCCGCGTAGACGATTGAGACCACCGCCGTTCGTTCCGATCCACAGATCGCCTGACGCGTCTTCGTAAAGCGAGATGACAGTGTTACTGGAGAGACCGTCTTTGGTCGTGAATGTTTGAAACTTTCCGTCCTTGATCTTGCTCAAGCCGCCAAGCGTGCCAACCCACAGGTTGCCTTTCGAGTCTTCAAACAGGGCGCCGATGAAGTTGTTCGCGAGACCGTCTTGCGTCGTGTAGGTCGTAAATTCGTTATCACGAAAACTGTTGAGGCCGTCGCGCGTACCCACCCACAGCACACCGCTGCGATCGACCAACACCGACCGGACGAGATCATTCGAGAGCCCTTCTGCAAACGTGAACGTCTGAAACTTTCCATTCTGAAAACGGTTTAGACCATCGGGCGTTCCGATCCAGATGACACCCTGCGCATCGCCTGCGAGCGAAAGAACAACATCACTCGACAATCCATCGCGCGTGGTCCACGTCGTGAACCTGCCGTTCTTGAAGAGCGTCAAACCGCCGCCGTTCGAGCCGATCCAGATTCCTCCCTGCGGATCCTGGTAGATAGCTTTGACGAGATCACTCGGCAGCCCGTCCTTGGTTGTGAAGGTAGTGAACTTCTTGCTCTTGAGTAGATTGAGCCCGCCCGCTTCAGTGCCGATCCACATACTGCCTTCACGATCTTCAAACAACGAGAGCACGAGGTTGCTCGACAGACCATCGCTCGCGGTAAATGTTTCAAGAGCCTCGTTTCGCAAGCGCGCGACTCCACCGGCAGTTGCGATCCAGAGAGCGCCTTCGCGATCGATACGCAACGCGCTGACGCGATTGTTAGGCAGCGTGACGGTCAACGTGCGTCCTTCACCATCAACTTGATAAAGTCCGTCGAGAGTTCCGAGCCACAAAAAGCCGCTGCTCGTCTCCGCGATTGAGGTGATGTTCGCCGGGAGCATACCCGTGGGTACATTCGTCGGAGTGAATTGATCGCCGTTGAAGAATTGAAGTCCGGCAGAAGTGCTAACGAGGATCGATCCATTCGCTCGAGCGTAGAGCGTTTGAATCACGTTTCGCGCGAGTCCATTGTCTGTCGTGAAGGTCTTGAAGCTTCCGTTCTCAAAACGGGTTAGACCACCGGCGGTGCCTATCCACACACGGCCGCTCGTATCTTCAACAACAGATCCAACACTGTTGTCAGGCAAACCCTCGCTTTCGGTGAAGCTTGTGAACTGTCCGTTCTGAAGGCTGACGAGTCCATAGGATGTGCTAATCCAAAGTCGACCTTGCCGGTCTTCGTGTAAGAAGCGAATGTCGTTACTCTTGAACGCGGGAGTATTTTCTTTATCGAAGACGGTGAAGTTCAGGCCGTCGAATCGTGCGAGGCCTTCCTGTGTTCCGAGCCAAAGATAGCCATCGCGTGTTTGGATGATCGACTGAACTGTGTTTTGCGGCAGGCCGTTTTCCGTCAGCCAGATTTGGTGACCAAACTGGTTGAGACTTCGATTCGGATCCAATGCGGAGGTGCGAGTGCCGGCGAGAAGCAGAAGAGCCATGGCAACTCGAAAGTATCTTAGACGATGCATTTGTTCCGGCGATACTTTAACATTCCGGGAAAGTTTTAGCCGCGGATTTACGCGGATGAACGCAGATCTGAATGTGGAGAAGTTTGATGAGAGTTACTAACGTGTTGCTGTTGATGCTAATGACCTGCAGTATCGGTTTCAGCAATCCAAGTCCGGCCGGTTGGCGCATCGCCTCCGAACCCGAGTTGAGAAAAGTGATACCTGCTCGCGCGCCGGTGATTAAAGAGAACATCGAGACGGAGTTTCGCACGGCGTCGGGTGTAACTGACGGGCGAGGGAAGTATATAGCGGGCGTCGTGATGATCACGGCGGGCTATTCGGCTGAAGGCAAGTATTCACATTTCTTCATCGCACAGGTGCCTGTGAAGATCGGCGAGTTCTCGTTGGAGCCGGGCGAGTATGTTTTTGGTTACCAGCGCAAGACTCCCGACAGCATCACGGTGACGTTCTACCGCGCCTCGAGCGGCGACACGGTTGGGGAAGTTGAAGCCGTGCGCAACCGCAAGAGCTCAATGGTCCGCGCTCTCCTGATTCAACCTGCCAGCACCGGCCGGGGAACAATTCAAGTTGGTCGATTCGTTTTTGAGTATCATTTAGCTTGAACATCTCGCCGAATTGGTAGACAATAAAACCCCCTTCTGCCCGGTCATGCAACAAAGATTCTTCAGATTGCTGGTGCTGTTCTGCGTTCTCGTCGTCGCTATTAGCGCGGACGCTGAAGTACGCGTGCCTGCCATCATCAGCGACAACATGGTCTTGCAGCAGGGAACGAAGGTGCGCATCTGGGGAATAGCGAGCGCCGGCGAGCATGTCGCCGTCACCTTCGATAAGAAAACGTCCAATATTATTGCTGACTCGCAAGGGCGCTGGCAGGTATTGATCGGTCCATTTAAAGCAGGCGGCCCGTACGATCTCACCGTTAAAGGCGACAATCTCCTAACTGTCAAAAACGTTCTCGTCGGCGAGGTGTGGCTTTGCTCCGGCCAGTCAAACATGGAATGGCCGTTAGTCAACACAACCGGCGGCGCCGAAGCAGTCGCGCAAGCGAAGAATCCCGAGATCAGACTCTTCACAGTTGAAAAGCACACCTCCACTTCTCCACTAACAGACGTTGAAGGACATTGGGTCGTCACGACGCCGGATGACGCCGCGCATTTCTCAGCCGTCGGTTACTTCTTCGGACGCGAGCTCTACGAGCATCTGAAAGTGCCGATCGGATTGATTAACAGCTCGTGGGGCGGCACACCCGCGGAAGCATGGACCAGTCACGAAGCACTCCTTTCATCTCCTGAACTAAAACCAATCCTCGATCGGTACGAAAGCAGTTTGAACGCGCTCCCGCAAACGAAAGCAACGTACGCGCAAGCGTTGGCCCAGTGGGAAGAGAAGAACCTTTACATCGACAGCGGAAACAAAGGCGAGGCTTTGGGCTACGCAGATCCGTCCACTTCGACAACCGACTGGAGCCAGATGGATCTGCCCAAACAGATCGAAGCCGCGGGCTTGCTTATGGACGGTGCGATCTGGTTTCGCAAAGTTGTCGAGCTGCCCGCAGAGTGGTCCGGCAAGGAGCTGGTGCTGAATCTTCCTCCCATCGACGATCAGGACATCACGTATTTCAACGGCACTAAAGTTGGTTCTATCGGAAGAGAGACGCCGAACAGTTACCTCGTGCCGCGGAAGTATGTCGTGCCAGGCGCGCTCGTACGTGCTGGACGAAATGTGATCGCGGTGCGTGTTTTCGATAGTGCTGGTGAAGGTGGCTTCGGTCGTGGTGGGGCGATGTCGCTTGGACCAGCGGGCGCTGCCGAGTCTCAAGTGATCTCACTGCGCGGCACGTGGGACTACAAAGTCGAACTCGCACTCGAACCGAAACATCCTGACTGGGGCTCGCGCCCGGAAGCAGTCGGAGTCAGTAATCAAAACAATCCGAGCGTGCTTTACAACGCGATGATTGCGCCGCTCGTTCCGTTCGCGATTCGCGGCGCGATTTGGTACCAGGGCGAGAGTAACGCCGGACGCGCTTATCAATACCGCACGCTGTTTCCGATCATGATTCGCAATTGGAGAAGTGCGTGGGGGCATGAGTTTCCGTTCTACTTCGTGCAGCTCGCTAACTGGGACGCCAGCAAAGCTCAACCCGATGAGAGTGATTGGGCCGAGTTGCGTGAAGCGCAGACGATGACCTTGCGTGAGCCGCAAACCGGAATGGCAGTGATCATCGACATCGGTGACGAGAACGACATCCATCCGCGTAACAAGCTTGATGTCGGCCGCCGGCTCGCCGCCTGGGCGCTCGCCAACACGTACGGTCAGAAAGTAATTCCATCAGGACCACTCTTTGATAAATACACGATCGAAGGCGACAAGGTGCGAATCCGTTTCAAATACGGCAGCGGTTTGAAAACGATCGATGGTGGTCCAGTCAAGGGGTTTGCGATCGCCGGCGAGGATCATCGATTTGTCTGGGCTGACGCGCGCATCGACGGCGATACAGTGATCGTCTCGAGTCTCACAGTGCCAAAGCCCGTTGCGGTTCGTTATGGATGGGCCGACAACCCGATCGCAAATCTTTACAACAACGCCGGACTACCGGCTTCACCTTTTCGAACAGACGATTGGCCCGGAGTTACCGCGAACAATCGTTAGACAGGATTTCAGGGGATCCACGATTGACAGGATAAATTCTGTCAATCTTGCAAATCCTGAAATCCTGTCTAACAAGTCGCCCCCACATCATTCTCGTGCACCCTCCCAGGTAATGCAGTGCGCGGCCGCCGCTCGGCACCACCCACAGATTGTAGTTCAAGGCACGGGTGGCCACAGAGGGCCACCCCTACAGTTGTTGGCTCTGTGGCGGCCCGTGCGAAAGGAGGAAGACATGCGAAAAAAAACCTCGTTGATTATCCTGGCGGTGACACTGGTCCTTGCGCCTACATCGTCGCAAGCCGCGAACGTGAGTGTGAATGTCGATTACACCAACCAGCGCCAGACGCTCGAAGGCTTTGGCGCCTCGGCAACATGGGTCGCCAACGATCTCGACTCATTCTCCCCCGCTAAACAAACACAAATCCTCGAACTGCTTTATGACTCAACGAAGCCCGGTGCTGGTCTGAGCTGGGTTCGCGTCGGCAGCTTCTTGTGTGACTACAATCCATCGCCGGGCGTCTTTGACTGGAACCACTGGGGCATACAGAGCGGCATGCGGTGGCTGCAGCGAGTGAACGCCGCGTATGGTGTGAACAAGTATATGGTTTCTTCGTGGAGCCCGCCGGGGTGGATGAAAGACAACAACTCGTGCATCAACGGCGGTCACGTCCTCTCACAAAACTACGCCAGTCTCGCCGCTCTCAAGATTCAATGGCTCAACAACGCCAAAGCACAACTCGGTTTCGAGGCACAAGTGGAGAGCGTACAGAACGAGCCCGATCATCGAGCTACGTACGACAGTTGTGAGTGGACCACGTCGGAAATGAACACCTTCGTCGTGAACCATCTCAAACCCGCACTCACGGCGAGTGGTCTGAGCGCGAGGCTAATGGCGCCCGAGGCGTCGTTTTATTCAAACTTCGACAACGCCTGGGGATTTCCGCTTCTGAACGATGCAGGCATGCGTGCGGCGGTGTCGATCGTCGCTACGCATGGCTACGGCCGAACTGACAAGTTCGAAACTCCCTGCGCCAGTTGTAGCCAATTCAACAAACCGATCTGGCAAACGGAAGATTCGAACCTTGACGGCAAATACAACGGCAGCATCGACGAGGGCCTGACGTGGTCTACCGAGATCTACAAGTCGCTTAACTCTGGTCGGTTCAGTGCGTGGTTTTACTGGTGGGTGATGACACTACAGAACGACAACCAGGGATTGCTGAATGTGAATCCGTCAACTGATTCGGTTGTGATTCCGAAACGACTGTATGTTGTTGGACACTTCAGCCGGTTCATGCGTCCAGGCTCGATAATGCTGGCATCGACTTCGAGCGACTCGACACTGCAGGTAACGGCGGTGAGACCGACTACAGGTAACGTTGCAGTTGTTCTCGCGAACTCCGGTAGAAACTCGCATACCGTGACCGTGAGTTTAACTGGCTTGAGTAACGTGCCCGCGAGCGTAACGCCGTATCGCACGTCGGCAACCGAGAACCAGGCGCAACTCAGTCCGCTTGCAGTATCGGCGGGCTCATTCACCATAACCGTGCCCGCGAAAACGATCGTGACTGTGGTGGGGTAAAAGAATTAGCCGCGGATTAAACGCCGATTTAAATCCGGATTTTTATCCGCGTAATCCGCGGTTAATGTTTTACAGAGAACATTATGCATTGACAGCCTCGCGTCACAAGAGTATGTTCCGCGTTGCTCAACCTTCGTCAACGAAATCCTGCTTTATCTCAAATCGATGGTCCCATGAAATGAGGAGAACGACCCGATGAGTTATCTTGATTCGCCGCGGATCCACTTCCGCGGTTGGTTTCAGGCCGACGTTTCGACGATCAACAACGACGTCCGCATGTTTCAGAACGATTCGTTCGTGCCGGAGTATCAGCAGCTAAATAGCAATGGCAGTTGGAATCCAAAGGGAACTGCCGTGTTCCGCATACTCGATTGCTCCGTCACCGGCGGGTTCTTGAACGGGCAGGCTCTTACGACACCGCAAGATGACGCGATCATCGGTTTGACACTTCAGAACGCTACCGACCGCGCTCCCGGAAAACTCGTCGATCTCGATCCCCAACAGCAAATGGTGTCGATGATATTCGGAATGCTGGTGCGGATTGCCGGCCCGCAGGCCGAAACAGTGCTGCAAGGGGAATTTAGGCCGGCGCCGTTCACCAACTTGTGGAAGCGCCAGCAGACTGGTCCGAAAACGGATCAACAACTGTGCGCTTATTACCAATCGGTGCTGGGAAATGTAACGTGGACCGACATCAATTCACCACTGCTCACCGCGCTCATGGAAGTCTCGCAGGACTACAGTCTGTCTATTAACTTCAATGTCTACGGCTACGGTCGTGATCCGTCACAGCCGCGTTACACGATGGGCCATCTCGTCGGCACCATCGGACCTTACTTTGCCGGCGAGCCTAAGTACTTCGTGCTTGGCCGGCAAATGATTACGTTTGCCCCGAACTGGCCTGTACCCGAAAGTAATGTGAACAGTTTGCAAGCGCTACTCGCCGCCGATGGAAGTTCCCTGACCGCGGATTTTGGAAACACCTTCCCGATCATCGATTCCACTGGGGCGCCGTCAAATCTCGGCAAGGTGCAATTGGGTGTGCTACGAAGTAGTCCAGGCGGGCACATCACCACTGTCGATGACAGCGACATCGTTTTGATTGGTGAGGTGCCTTATCTTAACGACACGTGGTACACGCAAACAGCGGGAGTGCAAACCTTCGACTTGACGGGGAACGCCGAGGCTCAAAAACTCATCGTCGACCAGCCGCTGGCACTCGTCAGATCTCTTCCCGCAACGCCCGCATCTACTTATGACGTCCTGTTGCAGGAGTCGATTGATGGCGTGTACGTGCGTGCTGATGCTTTCGTCTTCCGGCTGAATCCCGGAGAGACTCAGCAGGTTGAGTTTTATGCAACCCAGTTTGGCAAACCACTCGCGTCAAGCAGTATCAACATAACTCCGACTGAAGGATTCATGGGAGGCTCAGGTGGCGGCAAGACCATCAGCCCGCCTGCTCGTCCTACGGCTGCGATCCCTGATATCGGCACACCTGCTGATGCGCTTGAGTATCTAAACATCGTTTCAACAGATGCGAATGGTCGTGCAGTTCTCGATCTGACTGCGAGTGCAGATGGACCAGGAAATCCGCGCGGCTATATTGCCGGCCAACTCTATGGCCTCGGCTATCAACTCGCATTGGAGCCCGGCGGGTACATCAGCAATCCGATGAACTACGTCAGCGTGCTCGTCTATGACAAGAAAGTCGTCCCGGACAAACCTACGTGGTACCAGAACATTCAGCCGCTGTTAACGCAGTACGGCAACTTGTATCCGATCATGAGCAAGTACGTCGTTGATCTGACTAGCTACGAGTCGGTGGTCGAGCGGATCCCGATTCTTCAGCTCGCGTTTTCGCTGCCACTGCATGATCCAAACCACATGCCTGTGACTCGCGATATGGGTGCGGGAGACCGCGACACAATCTTGAAGTGGATGAGTTCGCCCGGGCCTGATGGCAAGCCGTTGCTGGGCTCACCGCCGGTGCAGCCTGTTACGACCGAAGCTCCCGTGACGTCTTCCGAGCCGCCCGCAGAGGTCGAAGCGGAGCCATTACAAGGCGCGGGCAAGACGCTGTTCATCCGCCAGTTCAAAGCGCGACAACGTGCCAAACTCGAACGCGAATCGGGAGGCGAGTGATGATCAAACTTCGACCTGAAATCATCAGTGGCATTCGTTCTGCGGCTAACGCGAAGGAGCTCGGTGTTTATCTTCAAAACGCGATCGAGCTCGAGCACAGCACCATCCCGCCGTACCTGACGGCGATGTTCTCGCTGCGCGCCGGCATGAACGCGCAAATCTCGCGGCAGATTCACGAGATCGTGATCGAAGAGATGCTGCACATGGCGGTTGCGGCAAACATTCTGATCGCGATCGGTGGGTCTCCGGCGATAAACCAGCCGGAGTTTATTCCGAAATATCCGGGACCGTTGCCGATGAACATCGGCGATCTGCAGGTCGGCATCGAGGCGTTTTCAATCGACCTCGTGAAAAACACGTTCATGGCGATTGAAGAGCCGGAGCATCCGATCCCGATCAAGACTGTGGAGCTGGAGGCTGTTCAATTCGCGACGATCGGGCAGTTCTACGATGCAATCAAGGAGCAAATTCAGGCGTTAGGGCCGTCAATCTTCACCACGCCCTACGCGCCGCCGCAGGTGATCGCACCGAAGTGGTTTGGCAACAGGCTGTTTCTGATCACAAATCATGATAGTGCGTGTAAGGCCATCGATCTGATCAAACTGGAAGGAGAAGGCACTACACAAAGCCCGTTCGTGAGCCCGGGAAATCCAGCGCACTTCTACAGGTTTGGAGAGATCGCGGCGGGCCGGAAGATCATCAAGACGAAAACAGGTTTCGCCTTTGGTGGAGCGCCGATATTGTTCGAGCCTTCGGGAGTGTGGCCACTACGTCCGAATTGCAAAATCGCCGACTTCAAACCCGGCACACATGCCCGCACGCGCATCGAAGCGTTCGCCTACAATTACAGCGCGTTACTCAACTCACTACACAAAGCATTTAACGGCCAGCCGGCGCAACTCGATACAGCGATTGGCATCATGTACGACCTGCGCACCTCCGCCGTCGCCCTCATGGAGACGGACACGGGTGACAAGAGCGGGCAGACGGTTGGACCAAGCTTTGAGTACGTCGACGTTCAGGGCGGCATGCCGAACTAGAATTCAACTCCATGGCCACCCGTGCGCGGATTTCCACGCACGGGCGGCCACGGAGGGCCGCCCTACAGTTGTGCCGTGAGATCTCTCTACGTGCCCCACGAGCGCGTATCGTGAGCATTCAAATTTTCGTTACCTGACTCTCAAAATCCAATCGAAAAAGTCGCATCTCCGCGATGTGTTTTCTACAAATTTTACTTGGCTGAAACTCGCAGGAGAGTCTACACTGCCGCCATGCTAACCGACCTGTCCTACGCGTTTCGCACGCTGCGCAAGAGTCCCGTATTCACAATCACAGTAGTCGTCACCATCGCGCTCGCTATCGGCGCCAGCACGGCTATCTTCAGCGTCACGAACGGCGTGCTGCTGCGGAAACTTCCTTACAAAGATCCGGAGCGACTGGTCCTCGTCCGCGGCGATCTACAGAAACGGAACGTCAAAGACTTTCCTGTTTCAAACGTCGACTTCCTTGACCTGCGCAACGGCGCGAAAAACAGTTTTGAGGATTTCGCTGCGCTTAATACTGGTCGCGTCACGCTTCCTGGTCTGGATGGCACGCCGGAGCGCGTCCGCATCGCTGGGGTATCGACTAACTTTTTCCAGATGATGGGTGGGACGATCATTGCGGGCCGCGATTTTCAGGAGTCTGATGGTACGCCGCAGCCGCCTCCACCAGCAGGAGCAGACGGCAATGCGCCTCCAGCGAACGCACTGCCAACGATGGCAATCTTGAGTAACGACTACTTTCAACAGCGCTTCGGTGGCGATCGATCGATCATCGGTAAACCACTGCCAACGGCCGCCGCATTTGGACCACCGCCAATCGTCGTCGGTGTGCTGGCGCCAGGCTTTGAATTGTTGTTCCCGCCGAAAGCAAACATTGAACAGTTTCCGAGTGTGTGGCTGGCCGCGCGTATTCCTTATGACGTAGCCAATCGGAATAACGTGCAGTGGCGCGTGATTGGTCGACTGAAGCCGGGTGTCGATATGGCGCAGGCACAGGCCGAAGCCGAGACCATCGCGCAGAAGATTCGCGACGAAAACACGATTGCGCGCACAGCCGGTCAGTACTTCCAGATCGTGCCGATGAAGCAGCACCTTGTTGACGAAGTTCGACCTGCAATTCGCGCGCTCATGGGCGCGGTCATTTTCCTGTTGCTGATTGCGTGTGCAAACGTGGCGAACCTGATGCTCGTGAGAGCTTCATCACGCGAACGTGAGCTCGCCGTGCGGGCCGCACTCGGCGCCGGCTGGTGGCAATTGGTTCGGCAGACTATTGTCGAAGCGATCGTGTTAGCGACGCTCGGAACCATCCTCGGTGTGGGACTCGCGTATTTAGGTATTCGACAACTGCTTCTGATCGCGCCCGAGAATCTCCCGCGTCTGAATGCGATCGGGATCGATATGAAGGTGTTGGCATTCGCGGTCGTGGCAGGGTTGTTGTCGGCATTGATCTTTGGCGTGGTTCCAGCGCTTCGCACCGCGAAGCCAAATCTCATGGACACATTGCGCGCTGCAGGACGAACTGGGGCACTCGGCGCCGCCTGGCTGCGTAATGCGGTGGTGGTAGTCGAAGTTGCACTCGCGTTTGTACTCCTGATTGGCTCGGGGTTGATGTTCCGCACGTTCCTTAACGTTCAACGTGTGAATCTCGGGTTTGATCCGCAGGGGCTGCTGACGTTTCAACTTCTCGGTAACATCGGCAACTCACCGCAGGACGCGGCTAACTTCAAGCGCCAGCTTCGCGAGCAACTCGACGCGCTGCCTGGTGTAAACAATGTGACAGCGTCATTCCCATTGCCGCTCGCGGGCGGGTTTAGTCCGGTGCGTTGGGGTGGCGCTGAAGCGCAAAACGATCCCAGCAAGTTTCAGGCTGCGGATCTTCAAATCGTGCTGCCCGGCTATTTCGAGGCGATGGGTACGACGCTTCTCGCTGGACGGACGTTCACGGAGGACGACAGTAAGCCTGATCGAAACTTGCTCATAGTTGATCAGGCACTTGCGGCAAAGGCGTTTCCAAACGAGTCTGCGGTGGGCAAGCGGATCCTGTTTCGCGTGCGCACGCCAGAGGCGCAGTGGGGAGAGATCATTGGTGTGGTGGCCCATCAGCGCAACACGTCTCTGGTTGAGCCGGGTCGCGAACAACTCTACGTTACTGATGGATATGTGAACCACCAGGCTGCTTCGTGGTGGGCAGTGCGAACGGATGGAGATCCTGCAGCCGTTGCGGGCGCCGTGCGCGAAGTGGTCCGTAACATGGGCAAGGAGACGTTCATTAATCAGATGCAGCCGATGAACTCGCTTGTCACGAAGGCTCAGGCACAGACACGCTTTTCGCTCTTGCTGATCGGAGTCTTCTCGACGATCGCAGTGCTGCTTGCGGGCGTGGGTTTGTATGGCGTGCTTGCTACCTCCGTGCGACAGCGAACTGCGGAGATTGGCGTGCGCATGGCGCTTGGTGCGGCACCGTCACGCATCTTCCGTCTGATGGTAGGTAAAGGACTGTTTCTGAGTGTGATAGGTATTGCGATTGGTCTGTTCGTGTCGTTCCTGGTTACGCGCCTGCTGGCGAGCATGCTGGTCGAGGTGAAACCAACGGATCCCGTTACGTTCGCCTCAGTCGCGGGACTATTCCTGATCATCGCCGTCCTCGCCTCCTGGCTCCCGGCCCTCCGCGCCGCGGGTTTGGATCCGACGACAGCGCTGCGGAACGAGTAGCGGTAGACCGGTAGGACTGTAGATCTGGACCTCAGCGCCAACGGCGCGGAATATGATAGCCAGGGGCAAGCGCGAAGCGCGTCGCCCCCTGGATCGCGTCATCACCTCACGTATGGAGCCCTGAAAGGGCGGAATAAATTCAATCCCAAACGTAACGTTCGTCGTAATCCACCTCATACGCTGCAAGAAATTTTCGGTACTCATCCTGAAACGTGATACGACGATGATGTTCTTTCTGTCGTCTGATATATCTCTTCACTGTTGGCACTTGTGATTGACTGATAGAGAACGCTCCGTATCCGTTCTGCCAGTAAAAATTTCGAAACTCTCTGCCCTTGGTTTTGATCCATTTCGAAGACTCCGTTTTGACTTCTTCTACTAAATCCGCGACCGTCACCACACGTGAAAGTGAAAGCAACGTGTGAAGATGATCAGAAGCGCCATCTATGATCAACGCCGGTGACTTCATGGCCTTGAAAATTGAAGCTATGTAAGGATAGAGCTCCGCATCGATCTCAGGCGATAAAAATGGTTCGCGATTCTTCGTGCTGAAAATAAGGTGAATGAGGATCGACGACAAGGATTGAGGCATGTCTTAGTCTCGCTTTCTGCTTGTGAGGTTGGTAAAGCGCGCCCATCATACACGATGGTCGCTCGAATCGAATCTTTTATTTCGCCCCTTCAGGGCTCCATCCGTAACGCACGACGCGATCCAGGGGCGACGCGCTTCGCGCTTGCCCCTGGCTATCATATTCCGCGCCGTTGGCGCTGGATACGGCAGTGCCGAACGTTTGTATCTAACAATTAGCCACCCGGAAACAATTAGCCACCCGGAAACACTTCCACCACAGCAACACTTAGCCGCCACGAAAAATTACAAACTTGACTGTAGATCTGGACGTGCGCCAATCGACTATAGGGTAGAACGGACGAAAAAGGAGACAGAAATGGCAACAACTACTAACGCGATTCAGTTTAATATTCATACATCAAGCAGGCGCGGGCTCTGGGCGGGACGAGTCATCAGTACTCTGCCGGCGTTGTTTCTACTCATCGATGGCATCATGAAACTGGTGAAACCGGCAGTCGTCGTAGAAGCTACGGTAAAACTTGGATACTCTGAGAGTGTCATTACCGGCCTCGGAATCGTGCTGGTCGCCTGCACAATCATCTACTTGATTCCGCGTACGACCGTGCTTGGCGCAATTCTTTTAACAGGCTATTTGGGTGGCGCGATCGCCACGCATGTTCGCGTCGGTGATCCGTTGTTTACTATTATCTTCCCCGTGATCCTCGGAGCGATGATTTGGGGCGGCCTTTATCTACTTGATGAGCGCTGCCGCTCAGTGTTTGCAAGATGAATATCGATGAAACAGAAGTCGCGGTGCGCCTCGCCTGCGAAGCAGATGCATTGACGCTCGCGAGGCTTCGGTATGAGTTTCGCTCATCGTTTCATGAGGTTATTGAGGACGAGGCTGCGTTTGTTCAGCGATGCACGGAGTGGATGCAGACGCAGCTCGCCACAGAAAGTCATTGGAAATGCTGGATTGCTGAATGGCAGCAAACACCGGTGGGTAATATCTGGGCGCAGCTCGTTGAGAAGATTCCGAATCCGATAACTGAGCCAGAGCAGTATTTATACGTGACGAACTTCTACGTTCGTGCAGAGCATCGCGGCAAGGGAATCGGGTCAAAGCTGTTCTCCGCACTGCTGGCCTGGAGCCGGAGCCAGAGTGTTCACACGGTGATCCTCTGGCCATCGGAGCAAAGTAAACGTTTCTACACGCAACATGGGTTCACGATCGCATCCGACATAATGAGCATTCACTTGGCATCGTGAAAAATTATTCCGAGTGTATACCTGCTGCCGGAACGAAGACGACTCACACCGTGCCGCAGGTTCACGCGGTAGACACTCTTCTTACCCTGAACCGGGCGATGATGAACCGCAAATACGATCGCGTCACCCTTTCGTAGCGGCACAACGATGGGGCGCGATTGCATGCGCGGTCTTTGTTCCGTCATCACAAACTCACCGCCAGTGAAATCCACATCCGGTTCTGATAACAAGACTGCGAGCTGAAGCGGAAAAATGTGCTCGCCATAGAGGTCCTGGTGCAAACAGTTGTAATCGTCTACTCCGTACTTGAGAAGCAGCGGTGTCGGCTTATCCTGGCCCGCCTGATGGCATCGTTGAATGAACTGTGGGTGAGTGGCCGGATAGCGCACGTCAATTCCCATTGCCTCGTTCCAGCGGTTAGCGGTTGCGACCAGGTGAGGATAGGCCGACGTGCGCATGGTTGCGATTAACTCGGGCAGTGGATAACTGAAGTACCGGTACTCTCCACGTCCGAAACCATGACGTTCCATGACAACCTGACTGCGGAAGATCTTGTCCTCGTGATAGAGCGCACGAGTCTCGTCGCATTCATCTGGTGACAGAAGACCTTTGATAACGGCGTTACCTTCCGCGTCGAGGTCGTGGGCAATTTTCCGCCACGACACAGTCTCGATTCGTTCGTCAATGGTGCTAATCGTTGCAGACATAGTTCCTGCCTCACAATAACTCGACTATCTCGGCGTGACACTCCGTTTCTTGCTTTCAAATTCTGATATCTCACTGACGTGAGTACGCCGCGCGCGTGATTCTGTAGATAAAACTCTCGCGGCCGTGCGGATCTGTTTTCGTGCCGGCGCGCACGCCGCCGATCTTCTCGACCGCTCGTTGCGAGCGCAGGTTGTTCGCGCCGACCATGAAGATGACGTTGTCGACGAATTTGAAAGCATGCGACAGCATGAGCCGTTTCATCTCACCGTTATAAACGCCGCCCCAATGAGATCTCGCCAGGAACGTCCAACCGATCTCAATCTCGCTGCGCTCGAGATCGTAGCAGTGAAATCTCGATGAACCGATGACGCGCTCGTCCTTCCGATCCAGCGCGATTAACGCGCCGCCCGATTCGACCGCTTCATCAAAAAACTTTCGGAACACGTCCGGTTTGTAACGGTCAGAGTTCGGATGTTGCTCCCAGATCAGCGGGTCGGACGCGACTGCATACAACTCGTCGAAATCGTCCGGGCGAAGCGGCCGCAGCTCCAGGAGCGCACTCTTCAGTATTGGTTGAAGCTCGAACGGCATCTCAGTCATAATTTTGCGATGAAAATTAATCTTGAGCAAAGCTTCGACCAGATTAACGATTACTGGTCTCCGAAAGTCATAAGCCGTGTCAACGACCAGTACGTGAAAATTGCAAAGGTAAAAGGCGAGCTGACGTGGCACAACCACAAAGACGAGGACGAGCTGTTTCTGGTCGTGCGTGGGCGACTGCTGATGCAGCTCGAAGGTGAAGAGATAGAGCTCAACGCGGGCGACATGTACGTCGTGCCGAAAGGCGCAATGCACAATCCGGTCGCGTCGGAAGAATGTTGGGTGATGTTAGTCGAGACAGTAACGACGCAGCATACGGGTGACGTTGATACGCCGTTGACTAAATCGATTGCCGAGCAGCTTGCGTAGCCGAACTTGGATACAGTCAGTACCACGCGCGGTAGCGGGTGGGTGCGTAGCCTTTGGGCGCGCAGCGCACCCACCCGCTACCGCGGGTGGTACTGACTGAGGCTATAATGAGATTCCGATGCAGTCATTGTTAAGTGCGTGGAGATTCCTGTTGCTGATAAGCACGTTTGCCTTTCCGCAACTGCTTGGAATTCTGCTTTATTTCAGGCTCAAGTGGGCGCCGCGATGGCTGGCTGCAATCGCCGGCGCCATAGCCCCCGCCGTTCTCTTTGTCTTGCTTGCTCCGATATTTCTCTTTGCAGGAATACGTGAAGCGTACGCTAACGGTGAGAGATGTGGCATGCCTGCATTGGGCGCGCTAATGCTCTTGTTCGCGGGCACAATAATTCAACTGGTATTAGGCTTGTTCACCCAACTGATCTTACGATCCACTCGTCATTAATCTTGTGCATCCGTTTGAATTACGCCGAAGGCGTTCGCTAATTTCAGCCCAGGGTTGGAGCGCCAGCGACAACCCTGGGTTAGGCATCAAACGTTGCATTTAACGCTGAAAGGGTTCGGTGATTGGCGAACCCCTTCAGGGTTGATACGCGTTGTATGTGCTGGTCCCCAGGGTTCTCGCAGGCTCGAACCCTGGGCTGAAATTCGCGAACGCCTTCGGCGTAATTTCAAATTGATTTGTTCTAACTCAACGTTCAAGATGTTATATGTACTGCTAGACAAGTGGGAGTGGTACGATAATTCAGGCATACGCCGCAGTTGATCTCAGCGGGACGTAATCGATGAGCAGTCGAGTGAAACCACATTCGCGCGAAATAGAAGATACGCTACGGGCTTTGCGCCGCGCCGCGAAGCGGGCGGGCGCGCGAGGTTGTGCAGCGCTCGATCGAACACTCGATGGCGTTTGGACTGTACCACGCAAACGAGCAGGTGGGGTTCGCGCGAATCGTAACGGACTATGCGACCTTCGCGTGGGTGGCTGATGTTTTCATCGTGCCGGAACACCGCGGGCGTGGGTTATCAAAATGGCTCATGGAAATCATCATCGCTCATCCGCAGCTACAGGGATTTCGCCGTTGGGTTTTAGCCACCAAAGACGCACACCGTCTATACGAGCAATTTGGTTTCATCAAATTGCACCGTCCCGAACGTTGGATGGAACGACCCGATCCCAACATGAAAGAAGCTCCCGATTACTGGCAGCCCTAACCCTCCTTCCAGTGCACTGTGGTCCATGAATACGGATCAAACAGTTTCGGATCGAGCTTAACGTCGCCACGAATCTCAGAGTACTTCTCAGTCGTCACAACCTTGCCATCGAGCAGGAAGATTACCTCAGGCGCTATCCAGCCACCGCCAAGTTTCTGATACTTGTTGAACTGAGTCTCCTGCGTCTGCGTTCCATCTTTACCCGCGGGCCGAAGCATTCTGACAAAGTAAAGATTCTCCTGATCGATCCAGAATTGCGGCGAATGCAGGTCGCCCGCCTTCGCGCCAACCACATAGACCGGCCGTCCCTGCCATGTGTCTTCCCTGAATTGCGACAGATCAAACTTCAGCGCCTGCAATTTCATGATCACCTCGGTCGCGGGCGAGCGATAGATGTCGAACCCGAGAATCAGAAGCGGATGAGCAAACGGGCGCGTACTCTCAATGTTGCCTTTTTTGAAAACGTAGATCTTGCTATCGGTAAACAGGATGCCGTTGCCTTCGCTTGTTGGTGTGAAGTCGATGCGCAAACTGCCGGGCACTGACATCGCCTCGTACCACGTTTCGACCTTCGACGTTCCGTCAGGCTGAAAATTCGTGGTTTCCTGGACGAACGTGGCGGTCTTGTACCACGACTGTCCATACTTCTTCTGCATGGCAGCGATCAGCTCATTCGTATTCGGGATTTTCGCGTACGAAGCAACCGGCAACATCAACAGAGCAAGCGAGACTATTAAAAGCAAAGTTTTCATGAGTGTAGCTTGGCATCATCAGAGAACGTCTGTCCAGCACGAGCAGTAGTGTTGCAATTCACGCACCTCCTTGGAGTGCGGCGGCCTGGCGCCGCTTTGGTATCGACGAAGTGCAATCGAGGACAAAGCGGCGCCAGGCCGCCGCACTCCAAGGAGGCGCCCGGTACGAAGCAGCCTTCCTGTTGACTATCAACATGAAGCGAGTCTATACTCCTGTTGATTATCAACAGGAGCCACCGATCGAATGGCGAACAAACAAGAAGTTCTGCCCGGCACATTAAACCTGCTCGTCTTAAAAACCCTCGCGGCACTTGGCCCATTACATGGCTATGGCATCGCACGGCGCATCGAGCAGGTGAGTGGTGATCTTCTCGAAGTCAACCAGGGAACTATTTATCCGGCACTGCTGAAGCTGGAGCAAATGGGCTGGATCCGCGCCAAATGGAGTGTCTCCGAAAACAATCGTCGCGCCAAATTCTATTCGCTCACTGCTGCCGGAAAAAAACAATTACGTGCGGAGGAAGAAGAATGGCACCGCACGTCCGCCATCGTCAGTCGTTTTCTCGCGCCCTCGGAGAGTAGTCAATGACGAGCTTACGAGTTTTATTTAACCGCCTGCGTGCTTTGTTTAAGAAGCAGAACCTCGAGCAGGATCTGGACGACGAGATCGAGGCACATCTCGAGATGCAGATCGATGACTATGTGCGTCAGGGAATGACTGCTGACGAAGCACGGTATGCAGCGCTGCGAAAATTTGGCGGTGTCGAGCAAGTGAAGGAAACGTACAGGGAGCGGCGTGGTCTTCCTGCCGTGGAAACCGTGTTTCGCGATCTCGCTTACGGTTTTCGCATGTTGCGTCGCAGTCCGGGCACAACGTTCGTCGCCATACTCTCCCTCGCGTTCGGCATCGGCGTGAACACGGCTCTATTCAGTGCGGTCGACGCGGTGGTGTTGCAATCATTACCAGTCAGGGAACCCGACAGGCTCGTTGTTTTCGAGTGGCAAGCTGGACGTCCGTTCAGAGTCAATGGCTTGAGTGGCACCTCAAATATTGTTGTCGCGCCCGGCCACCGGGGATTCTCACTATTTCGCTACGATGTTTTTACTCACATGAACGAGGCGAGACTGCAAGCGCCCAACAGTGCTCTCACCGATCTCTTCGCCTTTGGACCACTGAATAAAATCAGCGCACGTTTTGCCGAGCACGCGGAAGTCATCGACGGCCAGGCTGTGACCGGCAATTACTACGCGGGCCTTGGAGTACAACCGATCCTTGGACGCGCAATAACGGACCAGGACGATCAAAAGGGCGCGCCGCCCGTCGTGGTGTTGAGTAACAAACTGTGGCGCGAACGATTCAACGCGAATCCTGAAGTCATCGGACAAGAGCTCAAACTCAACAAACAGTCGTTCGCGATCATCGGCGTCGACCCACCGTCGTTTACCGGCGCTCAGCAAGTCGACTTCCAGCCTGCGGTAACGGTTGCACTCGCGCACGAGCCGCTGGTGCTAGGCAGCTCGAGCTGCCAGGTAACTGCAACTGGCGAGCCGATTTGGTGGCTAAACGTCATGGGGCGACTCGCGCCCGGAGCAACGGCAGATCAAGCGCGTGAAAGTCTAAATGGCTCGTTTCAAACCGCGGCGCTGCAAGTAATGCCGCCGCCGAGAAAACAGAACGAGCCGTCGCAGCTCGACGCAAAAGATTACCCGCGACTGATGACTGAGCCAGGCAGCGGTGGCATGTCAGACACGCGCAGAGATTACGCACCGACAATCTACGCTCTCTTCATCGTTGTTCTGGTAGTACTGCTGATTGCCTGTGCGAATCTCGCGAACCTGCTGTTGGGTCGTGGCGCCGTGCGTGGTCCGGAAATCAGCGTGCGACTGGCAATGGGCGCAGGACGTTGGCGCGTCGTACGACAACTGCTAATCGAGAGTTTGTTGCTGTCCGCAATTGGCGGAGCTGTGGGGGTGGTCTTTGCGATCTGGGCCAAGTATCTGCTCATGTCACTCACCGACAGAGACACGAGACTGTTACCAGCCGGAGTCGATCTGCGTTTGAACTGGCGCGTCCTTCTGTTTACGTTGGCGCTGTCTGTACTGACTGGTCTGTTGTTTGGCCTCGTTCCGGCATGGCGCACGACGAGCCTGGATCTCGCCACCTCACTCAAGCAGAGTCGTCGCACAACGAGCATCGTTTCGCGGGCGAGCAGATTGCTCCTCGTCGCGCAAGTGGCACTCTCGACGCTGCTGCTGTTAGGCGCCGGCTTGTTCATACACACGCTTTACAACCTTCAGAGAGTCGAGCTCGGTTTTAATCAACACAACCTGCTTCTCTTTACCTTGCGACCGCAGGCATTGGGATACAAGGACGAAGAGCTCGTGCGGCTTTATGAAAAAGTTTTTAATCGTCTGGATCATCTTCCTGGCGTCCGCAGCGCGACGTTTCAGTCGGTTGAGCTCATCGCACACGACAACTGGTATACCGATTTTCTGCTGCCCGGTGAGACTGAAGGTGCACACGAGACGATGCGACAGATGGTGCGTGAAAACTATTTTGCAACGATGGAGATCTCGTTCCTGCGTGGACGCCAGTTCAGTGTGCATGACGGGCGTCAGTCGCCGCACGTTGCGATCGTAAATCAAGCCTTCGCTCAAAAGTTTTTTCCCGGGCAGGATGTACTGGGCCAGCGCATTACTTTTGACGAGCGCGCAGTTGAGATCGTGGGCGTGGTTGCGGATACGAAATATGAAAGCCAGCGGGAAGAGATAAAGCCGCTGGTCTATACGCTGTGGCAGCAGGAAGAAACGGATACTATTGGACTAATGCATTTTGCGTTGCGGACTGATGGCGAGCCTATGGCATTGGCGGGCGCGGTGCGAGAGATCGTGCGCGATGTAGATAGCAGTCTTCCGGTAACGAAGATCACGACGCAGGAGGCACGCGCGCAGGCAACGCTGGCGCAGGAACGGCTTTATGTGCGGCTGCTGAGTTTCTTTGGAGCAGTCGCGTTGCTGCTCGCGGCGATTGGGCTCTTCGGAGTCCTCGCGCATTCGGTCAGTCAACGCACGAAAGAGATTGGTATCCGCATGGCCTTTGGCGCGCAAGTTGGTAACGTTCTGAGGCTGATAATCTGGGAGGGGATGAAGTTAGTCCTGTTAGGGCTGGGGTTTGGAGTGTTGCTTGCTTTTGCACTGAAGCGTCTGGTTGCGTTTCATGATTTCACCGCCGAGACGTGGGATCGTATGAAACGGCAGTTGTACGGCGTCAGCTTCACCGACCCGATCACGTTGATCGCGATCCTCGTGGTGTTATTGCTTGTCGCTTTCCTGGCCTGTTGGTTACCCGCGCGCCGCGCCGCGAAAGTCGATCCGCTCGTGGCGCTGCGCTACGAGTAGAGTGTGGACCACGTCTCTAAATGCGCCCAAGAAGCAGAAGTATCAACACAATCAAAAGGATGAGCCCGATACCACCGCTCGGCCAGTAACCCCAGCCTCTGCTATAGGGCCAGCTTGGAACCGCGCCAATTAAAAGAAGAATCAAAATTATCAGCAGAACTAATCCCATCGCATCCTACCTCCTGTGATCAGAGACGTTCTATTTCCATGCGCCTGAACCTTACGACCAGAGGATCATCGCAACTAGAATGCCGTGCGCAGTAACTGTAGGGGTGGCCCTCCGTGGCCACCCGTGCATGGAATTCCACGCACGGGTGGCCACGGAGGGCCACCCCTACAGTTACACCCATGGCACATAATTCATTGTGGGGCGCCGAGGAAGGAGGCGAGACGGAGGAGGTCGGCGAAGACGCCTCCGGCTGTGACCTCGGGGCCGGCGCCCGGGCCTCTGACAATCATCGGTTGAGAGTTGTAACGTGCGGTTTGAAAGCTGACGATATTGTCGCTGCCGGTCAGGCTTGCGAACGGATTATCGATCGGATACCTGCGCATCTGAGCTGACATGCCGCCGTCACTATCAATCGTGCCGACGTATCGCACAACCTGACCTCGCTCACGCGCTGAGTTCAACAACGTCGCTACTTCCTGATCGTGCTTCCCGAGTGTCCTCAGAAACTCATCCACTGTTCCTGCGCGCAAGTCTTCGGCAACCAGACTCTCCACCTGAACTGCATCCATCTCGACTTCGAGTCCCATCTCACGCGCGAGGATGATGAGTTTGCGTGCGACGTCCACACCCGACAAGTCTTCGCGTGGATCGGGTTCAGTCAAGCCTAACGAGTGCGCTTCTCGCACGACCTCCGAGAAAGTGCGACTCCCATCCAGCGAGTTGAAAATGTACGAGAGTGTGCCGGAGAGCACGCCCTCGATCTTGATGATCTCGTCTCCCGTCTCCACCAGGCCGCGCAGTGTCTGAATGATCGGCAGCCCCGCACCCACGTTTGTTTCGTAGAGAAAGTAACGTTGATGCTTGCGCGCGGTTTCGCGCAAGCTGCGATACGCAGGGAACGGTCCGGCATTACTCTTCTTGTTGGGCGTGATGATGTTGATTCCTTTAGCGAGCCAGCTCTCGTAATGCGCGGTTAATTCAGCACTGGCAGTTGCATCGATCAATACGGCATGTGGCAGATGCGCGGCATTAACGTGATTGATAAAACTCTCGAGGTCGGCGCTTTTCGAGCTGTCACTTAATTCATCGCGCCATCGATCGAGCGCAAGGTGGCGATCCGCAAGGATCATCTTGCGGCTGTTCATGATGCCTCGCACCCTCAGGTCTATGCCGCGATGTCGCTTGAGTTCATCAATTCGACTTTGCAATTGATTCAGAAGAGTGCTACCGATCAGGCCGGCGCCGATCACACCAATTGAAAGAGTCTGGTTCGAAAGATAGAAGGCGGAATGCAGCGCTCGCAACGCTTTCGTTGTTTCATCCTGTTGGATGACGGCGGAGATGTTTCGTTCCGACGATCCCTGTGCGATCGCTCTGATGTTGATGCCTGCTTTGCCGAGGGCGCTGAAGAAATTTCCGGCCATGCCCAACCGGTCGATCATGCCGTCGCCAACCATCGCGATAATACAGCAACCGTCGGTGAGCTCCACTGTCTGAACCTCTCCGCGTTGCATCTCGACAATGAACGTCTCTTCCACTGTCTTCTTCGCAAGCTCTGCATGAACACGCGGAACAGCAAAGCAGATTGAATGCTCAGAGCTTGCTTGGGAGATCATGACGACGGAGACGTCGACCGCACGCAATGCGCCGAAGAGTTTGTGGGCCACACCCGGAATGCCGATCATGCCGGTGCCTTCCACATTGATCAGGACCATGTCTTCGACTGCCGCAAAACCTTTGATCGGCACGTCCAGCGCTGAAGCGGCGGAGATTTTTGTGCCCGGAGCGTCGGGCTTGAAAGTATTTTTGATCCAGACCGTGATGTTGTTTGCGATCGCGGGCGACATCGTGCTCGGATGAATGACTTTTGCTCCGAAGTATGCAAGCTCGGCCGCTTCCTGGTAGGAGAGCTCAGGCACGACTACGGCATCCGCAACTCGTCGCGGATCAGCGCTGAAGACTCCATCAACGTCCGTCCAGATCGTAACCGAATAAGCACCGAGCAACGCGCCGAAGATAGAGGCAGACAGATCACTGCCGTTTCGTTTGAGCGTCGTTGCGACGCCATCGTGTGTAGCGGCGATGTAGCCGGTGATCACGAGGAAGTCAGTCTGTTCGAGATCGCGCGCGTGTAACTTCTGCTTTGAAAGCTGCCAGTCGACGGCGACAGTGTTGGAATTCGGCTCAACGATGAGAACCTCGCGCGCATCGAGCCAACTCGAGCCACAGTCTTGTGATTCGAGATACGCGTGGAGGAGTTGAGCAGACCACAACTCGCCGTGACCGGAGACGAATTCAATGATTCGCTCGGAAGCGAGTCGAGTGATCCAAACGCCTCGCAGTACTTCTTTGATGGCGCTGAAATCGGAGACGACGGTCTCGCTGAGAGTTTGCTCGTTTCGAAGTTTTAGTGCGGCGATGGTTTCGAGGTGCTGCGTTTCGAGGGCTTGAAGTTGTTGTAAGTACGAGTCGTTGTGAATCGCGGCAAGATGCACTGAGTCGATGAGTGCGTTGGTGACGCCACTCATGGCTGACACAACTACACCGACAGGCTCACCTGATCGTTGTGAGAGCACGATTTCAGCGGCCGCTCGATAACGATCGGCATCGGCGAGACTGGTGCCGCCAAACTTGTGAACTGTCCACGCCTTACTCATGTGGAGATCCATACGGGGAATGGTCATTGCAGAAGCAACTGTAGGGGTGGCCCTCTGTGGCCACCCGTGCGTGGTACCTCCAACCACGGGTGGCCACAGAGGGCCACCCCTACAGTTGTAACCTAATAGATATTGCCGCCCGCTTGGGTCGAGGTTACGGAGCCGTTGTTTACGTTGAGCGTGTAGGCAACGCCGCCGGTGCCGGTCCACGTCGAGAAATTGAACGTGCCTCCCTGCGGAAGCTTGTAGACGCCGATGTTGAGATACGTCATAGGCGTCTTGTCCGCGAGCACCTGTGCTGGACCCGGCGCCTGAAGAAAGTAAGCTGCGCCTACACCAACCATGCTCGCTGCGCCGGTCGGCAGCACGAGCAGTGCCGTCTCCTCGTCGATTCCGATCGCACGCGGCTGTGCGGCCCAACCGTTATTTACGATGCGCGCCAGGAAGACGAGCGATCTTCCCATGCGATCACGCGTCACGAAGTGTGAGTCGTAAAGCTTGTTAACTCCCAGCGACGACTGGAACAGATCTCGATCGAGTGTGACGTAACGATGAAACGGATTCGCCAGCGCCTGGCTCGACGTCACAGATCCAAGCGCGCCCGTGTAAATGAATTGACTAAGCACGGCGAGTCCGGCGCTCGTGCCGCCAACGGGCGCCTGCTTGGAATTGAGCAGAAAATTCACACCCGTTTGCACAGCGGTTCCCCGCCACAGCGCAACATACGTCGACTGATCGCCACCGGCAATCCAAAGCGCCTCCGCGTTTTGAATCTGAGTGCTGACATACGCGGAGTTTGCACCAGTCACACTCGTGATGATGATCGTTTCAACTGAATCCATCTGCGGACAGAGTTGTTGGATGTAAGGGTTGTAAGCGTCAGTGCCGGTGGTCCGGATCACGAGGAAGTCGCCGCCACCAGCGCGCTGGCACATCCATTGAAACGCGGCATCAACGTCTGTGCCACCACCCATCAAAACCAGTCCCGGGCTCAGCGACGCAGACGGTTGCGCGTCAGCGGGATTACCGGCGACGAACGAAGTGAATCCGGTTTTCGGCGCCGCAGAAACCGCGGCTGAAAGCGCGCACAAAACAGTCAGTAGTAGTAGAGAACGCAGAGAATGTGTGAGCATGTGAATCCTCCTGAAGTTTGAAGAGTGTCGAAGGTTTTATCACTGATCATTTCTTCTTAATAGTCACATCTCCGCGGCGCTCGCCTGGCACCACTTGCCATCCGTCCTTCAGTTCCAAAGACCAGCCATCACCTTTTAAAGGACGGGCGGAGAGGTCCGCTGGCGCCGGAATACGAGCGCGGGCGAGATGACCGGTTGCATCGCGTTCGAGCCACGCGCCGTTGCTCACTGTTAGCACGCCCCACGCGTCCACCAGTCGCATCGTTGGATAGACAGTATTGCTCGCGTCAACGCCGATCACGTTGTTCGGGTCGTAGCTGTAATTAACATCTTCAGTTAAAGAAAGTATCAGGACCGGACCATCGAGGAACTTCTTCCTTGCTTCTGTGATTTGCTGCTTTCGTCGCTGGTCCTGTTGAGTCTCGATCGTAACGATCTCCTCGCCTTCGTAACGCGATAAAGCAGCGCGTGCGGCTGCCTCCGAAGTACGAATACTGATTCCATATCGCTGTTGTAGCAGTAGTCCGAGATCCGCAGAAGGTTTCAAACCAGCGCGCCATGGCGTGCCGGCGAGATCGAGTAGAGCACCGTAAGCCGGGCCGGAAATGTACGCGAAGGAGCGCGCGAAAGTTGGATTGTTGCGCGCCTGGCGCAAGATGAGATTTGCGCGCAACACGGTCTCGCTCAAGTCGGCTGAGCTCAATCTGACGCCGGTGTACTCAGCCAATCCTTCGTTCAGCTCGAGGGCGTTTTCATTTGTGTTCGAATCGGGAAAGAGCGAGCGGCGATAGGCGCGGAAGAGCAGGGCATCGGCTATCGCGGCTTTCCGTGCCGGTCCGGTCTGGCGCAACGCGCGCTCGAGTGCGCGCCACTCCATCTGGATCCAGATGCGGCCGTCGAGGCTGTCGAGATGAGCATTCACCGCATCTCGCGCTGGTAGTCCGAGTTTCTCCTGTAGACGATGGAAACACTCGTGCAGCAACAAGCGCTCGCGAGGCTGACGGAAGTCCGCAACCGGCCACATCACCATCGTCCAATGAACGCCGGCCCAGTCGAACGCGGTGTTCGCCGGATTGTTCTCGCGAGGGAGCGTACCAACAAAGACGCCTTCATGTGGTGTTAGCTTGTGTTCGAGATCGGCCTGGTTCGTGACGACGTTGCCGCTGCGTGGATCGACAAACATGATTGGACCATACAAACTCAGGCCCCACGTCCTGCCGCCATCGCGATCGGAAGTTTGCTTGAGTTGTTGAAAATATTGCACGGCCAGTTTGGTATCGATAGCGGGCGACTGTGCTGCCACCGTTACGAATACGACGAGGCTCGCGACAACGAGGAGAAGTTTACGAATATGGTGCGTCATCGGTTAAATATATCGTGCCCGGTGGCAGTTTGAATCAAACGCCTTCGGCGTTATAGCGACGCCTTCCGCATTAGTCGCCTTCGGCGTTAATTTGTGGGCAATATGTCGAGTTAAGGTTAAGCTGAGACTATGAATCGTTATAACTCAACTACGCGCTTCGCTCGCGTCACTTTAGCAGGTCTTCTTTTACTGGCGTGTTGTATAGCAGACACAGTCGCTCAGACGAGCAAACGGGAGCTCACCGTTGAATGGGTCTTCGGTCCGGAAGGCCGGGCGGTTGCAAGTGTTCCCCCGACGGCGTGGCTCGACGATGGAAGTCTCGTAATCCTCGACAATCGTCGCCCGCTGGCCGAGCAAACATTCGAAAGACTGGATCCGGCCACAGGCCAAAAGCAATCGATCGTCGATCCAGTGCGCGCCCTCGCGGATCTCAAACGCGATGGAGTGAATGTCACGGCTCTGCCGTGGCCGATAGCCTTCGATAGTTCGGGCCGGCAAGCGCTGTACATTTTCAACGGCGATGTTTTCGTTCTCGAGCTAAACACTGCGCATTTTCGACGGCTCACTTCAACTCCGGCGGAAGAAACATCTGCCGGCTTTTCTCCGAACGGTCGCCGCGTCGCTTACGTGCGAGCGAACAATCTCTATTTCTTCGACCTCGATAATAACCGTGAAACTCAGCTCACGCACGACGGCTCGGAGACGCTGCTGAACGGAACGCTCTCTTGGGTTTACTGGGAAGAAGTTTTCGGACGTCGCGACATCGGCTACTGGTGGGCGCCAGACTCGCAGGCCATCGCATATCTTCAGTCTGACGAATCAGAAGTTGATCTCAGCTACTTCGTTGACATTACTCCTTTCTCGCCGCGTGTGATTCGACAGCGTTACGCGAGAGCGGGCCGTGCGAATCCGCGCGTGCGACTCGGCATAACCGAGCTCGCACGCAACGGCACCACCTGGATTCAGCTAAACGACAAATCATACGAATACATCGTGCGCGCGAAGTGGTTGCCTGATGGCCGTCAATTGAGCTTTGAGACCATGCCGCGAGTTCAGACCGAGCTGACTCTGTATTTCGCCGATCGCAAAACCGGGAAGGCTACACGTGTGCTTACCGAGACCGACCCCGGTTGGGTGAACATGAATGACGATCTCTACTTCTTCAATGACGGGCAGCATTTTCTCTGGCCATCGGAACGTGATGGCTACATGCATCTCTACCGTTACCGGATGGACGGCACACTCGAGAACCAGGTAACCAAAGGACAATGGGCTCTCGCGAGCGCGGGAGGAGGAGCGTTCTGGGTGCACCAGGCACTCGTCGGTGTGGATGAAAAGAATGGTTGGATCTACTTCACGGCGCTTGAGCGGTCGTCGATAGAAAGACACTTGTACCGTGTGCGGCCGGACGGCTCGGGTTTCATGCGCATTTCGAAAGAGCTGGGTACGCACCGCATCTCAATGCCTCCCGACGCGCGATACTTTCTCGACAGGTACTCAGACGTTCGTACGTTACCGACGCTAAGACTTCATGCGAGCGACGGCGCGATCAAGCAAACGATCGCTGCTGCTCGACCACAGTTGCTCGAGCCGTACGATATTCGGTTTCCGCAGTTGTTCACGATTCCGGCAGACGATGGCTTTCCGATGCCTGCCGAAGTCATGAAGCCGAAAGATTTCCGCGCCGATCGAAAGTATCCGGTGGTGATGTTTATCTACGGTGGAGCATCAGCGCCGCAGGTAATAAATGCCTGGCAGGGCGACACCTTGTGGAACCAACTGTTGCTCGACGCCGGATATGTTGTCGTCAAGGTTGATAATCGTTCAGCGACAGGCATCAGCAAGAAATTGGAAAACACAGTCTTGAATCGTCTAGGCGAAGCAGAGACGCCCGATCTCGTGGCGGCAGCGCGTTGGCTCAAGCAGCAGAGCTGGGTTGATCCGGCGCGCGTGGGCGTGTGGGGCTGGAGCTACGGCGGTTTGATGACACTGAATCTGATGACGAGGTCTCAGGAGTTCAAAGCCGGCATCTCAGTCGCGGCTGGTAGTGACTGGCGCTACTACGACACGAAGTGGACCGAAGCCGCCATGCGTACGCCGCAAGAGAATCCCAAAGCATATGAAAATACGTCGTTGCTCCCGCTTGCTAAACAACTGCATGGCCGTGTCTTGATCGTTTACGGAACGTACGATGACAACGTGCATCCTTACAACGAGATGGCGTTTATCGATGCGTTGATTGCGGCCGGGAAGAGGTTTGACATGATGGCGTATCCGATGCGCAAACACGGCATTTCGGACGAAGCTGCGACGCGTCATCTATATCATCTGATGCTCGATTTCTGGAAAGCCAGTCTTTGATCTATCTAGTTAGGCTTGCCTCAAAAGTCGGAACGGAGCGCCGAAGGCGCGCGATATGACAGCCAGGGGCAAGCGCGCAGCGCGTCGCCCCTGGTAATCGAGAGCATACGTTACAGAGGCCTGAAAGGCCGACATACACACGGAGTTATTACGCTCTTTCAGAGCTCCTATAGGTTGGTTCTGCTTACCAGGGGCGACGCGCTGCGCGCTTGCCCCTGGCTATCATATCGCGCGCCGTTGGCGCTGCGAACGCCTTCGGCGTTTACATAAATTAGACGGCGTCACGTTCCACGCCTTATTATTCCCGCCGGAGTAACCCCGTGAATTCTGAGCTGCTTATCCCATTTCTTACCTTCGGCGGAACGCTCCTGCTGGTCTTCACGGGCCTGCTCAACTTTTCCGTATTCGTCAGACAGCTACGCGCTTCGAGAGAACAGCTCGAGACTGCCCGGCGTCTGCTGGAGAGCTCTCGCCAGCAACCCCAGATTCAACTGGTCCAACGCGCGATGACGGAGACTTCCGATCATCTCAAGCTCCTGATCGAGCGACCGTATCTGCGTCCGTACTTCTACGACAACAAGCCCTGGAAGGAAGGAGACGTCGCGAGTCACGACGAGGTGATGGCGATGGCGGAACTCCTGTTGAGCAACTTTGCTTCTGCGATCATTCACTCCGCCGCATTTCCGCAGTACCCCATGCGCGGTGTCGAGCAGACGATCAGGTTTCACCTTCACAACAGTCCCACCATGCGCGAATTCCTGTTGGAGAGCTTCGACCGTTTTCAACTCGCCGGTCTGGCTCTGCTCTGTTTGAAGAACGGCACAAAAGCCGAAACCGAAAAAGATTTGCGCGAACTAATCACCGCAGCCCGCGAAGACGCGCGTGAGAAGGCGCGCCGTGAAAGACTCCTTAACCACCTGCAAACTACGGATAAAGCAGAGCCGCTGGAGTTAGCGAAGTACAGCCTCGCGCGCGCTCGTGCGCCTATGGTAGACGGACGTGCAGATGATTATGGTGCCCCTTGAAAAATCTGGTCAGCTTCGCCTTGATGAAGTTCGGGTCGTTGAAGATGATATCGATCTTCGGGTGCTTCTCTCGCAGTAGCATGACCAGCTCTTTCGTTCTCACTGGATCATAGTCGTTGCTACTGATCTCCGTGGCCGCCATCGCGTTGTCTTTCCTGATTGGTCTAATGTCAACAGTGCGACCATCCTTATGACTCTGGTGCGCGAGTTTACCGGGATTCACAGTGCTGAAGAATGGACCGCCACCCTTACGGCTGATGTGTCCATACTGGATCGGAACTTCCGGATGAATGAGAAACCACGCGTGCGCGAGATCTATCAGCGCGTTGATCGCCTGCTGGGTTCCAAACTGCGTGGCTCCTTCAGGTTCGCGCAGGAAAGTTCTGAAGCCTTCTCCGCGCTCAGGTAAGACAGTATTGACGTCAACATTATTTCCGGTTGGAATAGTCTTCTTTGCGACAGCGATCTTGTAAAGCGCTCGATACGTCTCATCCGTCAGAATGCCATTCGGCTCGAGGTTGTTGTCGAGTTGAAAAGTGATGAGTGCTTTTCTCGTCTTCTCACCAAATGTACCCGGCCCGGTGTTGAGGTCGGCTTGTGTTAGTTTCTTTGCTTCAACTAGACGCTTCTGCATCGGCAGCACAACGCCGCCTTTGCTGCCAAACTTCAATCCCTCGTTGAGTTGGCGAACAGCCGCCTGTGTCGGCAGGTCGAAAGTTCCGTTAGGATTCAGCTCGTTATCACTCTGAAATTTTTTGACAGCGCCTTCGGTGATTGGTCCAAACGTTCCCGCCCCCGACTTCTTCTGTTCAAGAGTCATGTAGCCGAGATCGATCATCTCATCCTGCAGTGAATCGACCTCGGGACTCTTCATGCCTTTTTGAAGCACTTTGACTTCTGCGAGCGTGTCGGACGTGACGACGCCGAGCCCCGCGCGTACTCGGCTTGCGGCTTCGCCGACGGTGATCGACCCATCGCCGTTGAGGTCCAGGCCTTTGTTCTGGTTGTATTGTGTGCTCGGCTTTTTGAAGAGGACGAAGTTGTTACCTTTGCCGATCCCCTTGGGGAAAAGCACAGCCATGTAAGTGTCTTCAAGAGTCTTCATGCGGCCTTTGAAGGGAGCGAAGTACTGCGCCACCACGTCGAGTTGGTCTTCGGCCGTCATCTTCTCGAGTTTCTGAATGCTGGTGCCGAGGTTTGTCGCTGTTTTCGGCATGAACTGAATCAGGCCGGTGGCGCCACTGGCCGGGTTCTTCACCTTTGGACTGAATGTGTGGGCGCTCTCAAAACTCATTATCGCCATCAGGAAGTTGGGATCGGTTTCCAGATCAGCGGCAATTTTTATGACCTTTTCCTTAAAAGCCTCACTGCAATTTTCAATACCGGGAACGTTGACTAGATTGGGCATAGTTAAGCTCCTTCTCACACTTATATATGTAATGTGAATTCACGACAAAACGTTTGATTGACGATGTTCGGGACTACCGCCATTCTCGCTCAAACGCATTGAGATCCTGCTCGAGCTGCCACTGTAGCTTGCCCTTCTCGCTGGCGGCTAAAAACTCACGGCAAGTGTTTGAAGTGAGCTTCATCTCCTCAACGTCTCGCGCGCACTGGACCACCGGGACGAATCTTCTTCTGTCGCTCCACAAACTCCCTCCCGCGATAAAGGCATACTGCAGACTGTTGCGCGCCATCATTTTGAGTTGCAGATATCCGAGGCCCTGGTCCTCAGCAGCTTTCAGAAACTCTACTGACATCTCCGAACGCGAAACACCTTCATCATCCGTGGCCAGCGCGACCGGAACGCCGTATTCGAGGTAAGTAGCGAGCGGATGGCGCGAACCCGAGATCCCGAGAATCAGATCGTTACTTGAAAGACAAATCTCCACCATCACATTGCGGCGTGCCATCTCTTTCAAGAGCTCAAACGGATCCGTCTCGTGCATGATGTCGACACCGTGTCCGATACGCTCAGCTCGCGCAACCATGACTGACTCGCGAATGTGAAACTCTAAACCGTCCGGTGTCACCAGCCCCGGAGCAAGTTCGCCGGCATGTAACGTGACGTGGGCGCGCGGGTAAAGCGGTCGCAGAAACTTCAGCATCTGCATGTGCAGTGAGAAGTTTTGCATCGAGTTAAGACCATCCTCACCCTGCACCAGATTTGTCGCCACGACTTTTGACTGCGGATCGTTTGCGAGTGCAAGACCGGTCACCATCTGCGCATAGACCGAGCCCAGCGAGCTGTTTCGCGATACCTGCGCGACGTAGCGAATCGTAACTGAGCAGCCCGCATCTGCCTGCGGCGTGCCACACTTCAGCAGTTGATTCTTTTCAGCCTCCATCGCCTTGAGGTTTTCAATGCCGATGGTCGCGGCTTTTTCGATCCCATTAGCTTTGAGCTTGTTCAGCGTTCCCTCGAAGTTTCCGTCCCATCCGACTTTCTCTCCGATTTGACTGGAAGCTACGCCCGTCGGCGTACCGTCGGGAGTCAGCATCAACTCCATATAAGAAACCTTGCCGCGGGCAGCGCTCTTCACGGCCTCGGCGAGCATTCGTCCACTGTTGTTAAAGGTAGCTGCGCTAAACCGGCCGAAAGCATCGAAAAAATAATCGTGCCCGCTTTGTCCGGATAGCTGCCAGTTGCGCATGGACCACGCGTCGACCATCTGCCGGTACAGCACTGAATTTGTCAGTGCCGTTTTCGCCGGCGTTTGTTCGGCGCTGCACTGGGGTGGTGATGACGGGACGGCCAGCGCCATCGTAGCGTTGTTGACGCATAGACCTTTCTGTGCGGCCCATTCGATGTAACGCTCGGCGTAAATCGCGCCGGAAAGGTGATTGTGCAGATCGGCGCCTTTCGGCATCTTCAGCAGAAAGGCCAATTGCTTCGGCGGCGATTTCCGGATCGAGTCAAAGTAACTGGCTGTTCTTTGTTCCGATTGCCTGGGCTGCGCTGCTAACGTCAACCCGCCCGACAGAACCACTACTAAAGTCCAGATTAATTTGGGTCGAAGAAACATTTAGTGAGTTTCCTTCATAGAGGTTAAGAGAGCGACAGCAGAGTATCGCATTATCGTCGTTTGAATTGATAGACCATTCTTCGGTTGGTATCGTGCGGGGGTCGATGTAATATTCGCGTGTCCTCGCAAGTCAAAAATCTCCCAACCCCGGAGCCCCCCATTAAAACGACAATTCGACTTATCGCAGCGACGTTGTTCCTGACGTGTGTCTTCGCCGTGCCTTCGTTTGCATGGAGTGACACTGGCCACATGGCCGTAGCTTTTGTCGCATACCAGAGACTCGACCAGGACACTAAAGACCGTGTCGACTTTCTGATCCGCCTGAATCCGAGATTCAACCTTTGGCGCAGCATGATCCCTTCCGGCACGGCGCCCGAGGTGAGACGTCGCATGCTGTTTATGATCGCAGCGACGTGGGCTGATCAAATAAAGGGCGATGGGGTGCATTTTCAGGATGGGCCAAATAACGGCAACACCCCGCCGAATAACGGCACCGCTGCCAGGAATATCGGTTACTCCGATCAAGCGATGCATAAGTATTGGCACTTTGTAGACCTGCCATTCTCAACCGATGGCACGCCCCTCAGGAATCCCCCAGTGCCAAATGCGCTCACGCAAATCGCTGTGTTTCGAAACGTTCTCAATTCCAATCGTCCGGACGCGCTCAAGTCGTATGATCTCGTTTGGCTGCTGCATCTTGTCGGCGACGTTCATCAGCCTCTGCATTGCGTTGCACGATTCAGTCATGCTTCGCCGCATGGAGACGACGGCGGAAATGCGGTGAATGTCTGCACTGCTCCGCAGCGATGTGGTCGCTTACACGCGTTCTGGGATGGGCAGCTCGGAACGACCGACGATCCGAGCATCGCGAGTCAGATCGCACAAAGTCTGTCGCCTGCGAACGCGACGCTAGCCGCGAACCTGAACGTCAGTGACTGGACAGAAGACGGCCGGAGTGTGGCGCAAAGCGCTATTTACATCACGCCAATCGGCCCCGGCGCCGGCCCGTTTAACCTAACCCCGCAATACCTCAGCGCGACACACCTGCTCGCTCGCCAACGCGTCGCACTTGCCGGCGCGCGGCTCGCAAACATCCTGAACAACGAGCTGAGGTAAAGAGCGCCAACGGCGCGATAGATAGACGTAACAGCGCCAACGGCGCGATGGATAGACGTAACAGCGCCAACGGCGCGATGGATAGACGTAACAGCGCCAACGGCGCGATATATAAAAGCCCAGGGCAAGCGCGTAGCGCGTCGCCCTGGGTTACTCACGAGCGCGCGCGATCAAGGCCTGAAAGGCCGAAATAGGCGTGGACAATTTCGTCCTTTCAGGGCTCGATCGCTTTTTTTTCGCCTTACCAGGGGCGACGCGCTCCGCTTCGCCTCGCGCTTGCCCCTGGCTGTCATATTCCGCGCCGTTGGCGCTCGGTGCCTGCTCCGCATTTTCTGCCACCACTTGCACCCCGGCGGTGTTAAGTAATAGAACCACCTTAACTGGTGAACTAAGACAAGACTAACGACGTAAAGTCCCTCCGGAGGACCGCAACCGATGCAAACGTTCCTGCAGGACCTGAAATACGCGCTGCGCATGCTGAAGAAGAATCCGGCTTTTACCACGGTGGCGATTCTTACGCTCGGCGTGGGGATCGGCGCAAATTCGGCCATTTTCAGCGTTCTCAACTCGGTCCTGCTACGCCCGCTGCCTTATCGCCAACCCGGACAACTCGTCCGCGTCTACAGCGAATTTCCCACGATGCAGCTCAAGAAGTTCTGGCTCTCATCTCCGGAGCTGCTCGACATTCAGCGCGAAGCGAAATCCTGGGAGGCAATCGGCGCCTGGGCGCCGGGTGGTCAGAACGTCGGCACTGAAAGCGAGCCGCTGCGAGTCACCTCTGCCGCCATCACGCGCAGCTTGATCGACGTCCTCGGGGTGCAACCCGAACGCGGCCGCAACTTCACTGAAGAGGAAGATCGCAGTGGCGGACCAAAAGTCGCCATCATTTCACACGGTCTCTGGCAAAAGGGTTTTGGCGGAGCAGGGGACATCATCGGCAAACAGATTCAGGTCAACTCGAACACAACCACTGTCGTCGGTGTGATGCCCGCAAGCTTTGCATTCCCGCCGGGAAGTAACGATCAGGTCGAGCTGCTTGTGCCTTTTCAATTCGATCCAGCCAATCCAGGTAATCGTGGCGGTCACTTTCTATCAGTGATCGGCAGGTTAAAACCCGGTGTGACGATGGAACAGGCGCAGAGCGAAATGACGAGCTTGATGGCCGGCTGGAAGAGCGAGAGTCGCGCGCAGCATTTGCTCAATCCACAAAATCACCCGGTGGTAATGCTCGGTCTGCACGAAGACGTTGTCGGCTCAGCTCGCAAAGCCGTTTGGCTGCTGATGGGTGCAGTTGTTTTTGTGCTGCTCATTGCGTGTGTGAACGTCGCGAATCTCTTGCTGGCCCGCGCGGAGTCACGTCATCGTGAGTTTGCAGTCCGACTCGCACTCGGAGCCGGTCTACGTCGCATGGTCCGTCAATTCGTCGCCGAGGGGTTCGTGCTGGTTCTGATCGCTTCGATTCTCGGCGTAGTGCTCGCCTTTGTAGGGTTGAAGGTGTTGTTACTGTTTGCGCCCGACAGCGTGCCGCGCACTGAAGAGATCAGCGTTGGTCTTCCAGTACTCGGATTTACGATTGCAGTTGCCATCATCGCAGTCTTTCTCTTTGGTCTCGCACCGTTGGTCCAGGTGAGTGAACGTAACCTGGCTAACTGGATTCGTGGCGCCGGGCAACGCGCAATTCGCGGAGGAGGTCAGGCGCTTCGCATGGGTCTCGTAATCACAGAGATCGCACTCGCAGTGATCCTCGTCATCGGCTCCGGCCTGATGATTCGCGCGTTCTGGAAGTTGCAACAAGTCAACACAGGCTTTGATCCCGCAGGTGTTACCAGCTTCAGCCTGAATCTTCCTTCGGTTAAGTACAAAGCTCCCGAGCGTCTCCAGTTTGTAAACGCGCTCGAGCAGAAACTCAGCAGCGCTCCGGGTGTGACTGGCGTCTCCATTGCAAGTGGGATACCTCCGCTTCGCCGCATCAATGCCAACGACACCGAGATCGAAGGCTACCAGCCAACACCCGATGGTCCGGCGCAGAACGTCGACTACTGGAATTTCATTGGTAACGACTACTTCAAGACGATGAAGATCCGTCTGTTGGAGGGACGCACCTTTGAGCCGCAGGACGACAACCCTGATGCGATGCGGGTTGTTATCGTCAACCAGGCACTCGCGAAGAGGTTTTGGACGGGAAGTCCGATTGGGAAGCGTGTGAATCCGGGGTTTGCCGATCCCAAAGTCTGGTGCACAATCGTCGGCGTGGTTGAAGACACGAAGAACGCTGGTATGGATAAGCCCGCCGGTCCCGAGCTTTACTTCCAGGCAAAACAAGCGAATCAGTTCCTCAGTGGGAACCTGAGCTTTGTCATCCGCACCACGAATGATTTCGCCTCGGTGGAAGGCTCGATTCGCAATGCCGTTCGTGAACTGGATTCGACTCTGCCGGTCTACAATCTTCGCTCAATGGATGAAGTGGTGTCGAAGTCGATGGTCCAGCCACGCTTCCTCGCGTTACTGCTGGCCACATTCTCCGGTATCGCGTTGTTCCTGGCTGCGATCGGTATTTACGGCGTGATGGCGTATTCGGTGGCGCAGCGCACGCAGGAGATCGGAGTGCGAATGGCGCTGGGCGCACGACCGCTGCACGTGTTGCGGCTCGTGTTCAAACAGAGTCTCGTGATGTTGGGCATCGGTACGGTCATTGGGTTGGTAGGCGCATTTTTATTGACGCGATTGATGAGTACACTGCTGTTCGAGGTAACAGCTACTGACCCGCTGACTTATGTCAGCGTAATTGGACTACTGACCGTCGTTGCCTTGCTGGCGTGCTACATTCCCGCGCGTCGCGCAGCGAAGGTCGATCCGCTAATCGCCCTGCGATACGAGTAGAAGGACTTAATCAACCGGGCTTGAATAAGCCCACAACCAGAATCGAAATGATTAGAGAGGGGACGCACATGCTGGTTACTACATTCCTTACGATGATGATGGTATTCGCCTCCGCAGCGCCGCGAGCGGTCACTACAGAGACAGCACAGCGGGACTTCAACGAGCGCGACGAATTCAACCAGACGTACCAACTGGCGCCGGGAGCGCGCGTTGAGGTCTCGAGCATTAGTGGCTCCGTCAAAATTTCAAATTCAGAGACCGGAACCGCGGAGGTGCAAATCATCCGTACGGCACGCACCCGTGCTGACCTCGAGTATTACAAGATCGAAGTTAAACAAACGGGTAACGGCCTGGTGGTGCGTGGTGGCCTACAGGAGCCGGACGAGCGCCACAACAATATTCAAGTGAATCAGCAGGTCATACTCAAGCTGCCTCGACGTATCGATCTTTTAGTCAACAGTATCAGCGGCGCTGTGCGAGTTGGCGACGTTGACGGCCCGGTAGAGGCGGGCAGTATTAGCGGCTCTGCCACTATCGGTAACGTCGCTGGAAAACTACGACTGAACAGCGTTAGTGGAAGTGTCGAAGTCGGGAACGTGGGTGCAGACGCGCGAGTGAACAGCATCAGTGGCAATGTTGGCTTGGGCCAGGTGAACGACTCGCTTGACGCATCGAGTATAAGCGGTGGTTTAAAGGCCACGCTAGTCAGCCTAAGCCCTAAGGGCATTCACATCAGAAGCGTGAGTGGCTCCGTTGAGATTGGATTCAAGAGCGACGTCAACGCAGACTTCAACGCTGAACATATCAGTGGCGAGGTTTACCTGGACGTGCCTAACGTCAGTCGGGAGAGTGAAGAGAAGTCGACGACGGTCCGCGCGCGGATCGGAGCAGGCGGTACGCCCATTTCGATCTCCAGTGTTTCGGGCAATATCCGGTTGACGCGAGGTTAATTCCGCAATAAGGCAGTGTTCTACGCAGGGGCGGCCACGGAGGGCCGCCCCTACAGTTGTTGCGCCGAGTCGCGCCACTTGTCAAACCATTCCTTCAAATCTTTGTCGGCGGGTCCGTTGTCACTCTTGTCGATAAGTTGATCCACGACGCTATCAATCACTCGATCCAGGTCAAAGTCGTCGTAATCCGAGTTGCACATCTCGTCGATCACGTGTGAGCCGAGGATGCGATAACTCTCAAACTGCGGCTCGTCGAAAAACTGATCCGCCGTCGATTGATGCGGAAACGTTGGATGGCTCCGCTTGTACTCGAGCACGTCGCCAGGTTCACGGCCGTAGACTGCCGGTTTGATGTAAATCAGCAGACCATCCTGAACGTTGCCGTCTATACACGAATAACGAATCCTGCCGATCGCCCAGTACATTCCCTTTTTCTTGTCGTAGTCTTTTGAATCCGGACTGAAGATCGGCATCGCCGTGAACTCAATCGGCACGCCCAGATCGATGCGCACTTTGCGAATCGCATTTCCGAGATCGCCGAAGTTGTAGTCGGGATCCGCAGCCGCATCCGAGATGACGATCAAGTGACAACGGCGCAGCACCATCTCATAGATGCCGAGGTTCTCGAAGTGTCCGCCGTCGGTGAGATACACGTACTTATTCTCGTCATCGGTCATGCCGAAGGCTTCTTCGATAACAGGCTTCACCGACGATCTCGGCGCGCGCAAGTCAAACGTGTCTTTACCCGCGGAGCCAGGATTTCCCAACCACCAACCTAGACGGACGTTGAAGAAAGTCAGCACGAGCGAGAGCACGGGCGAGGTTGTGTAATAGCCCATGTTCGAGCTCGCCGCTGCACCGGAAATCGCAGCCGCAGTACCGATCGAGATGCCGCCGACGTCGCGACCGCCGTAGAACCTCGAATCTCTGTAGCCCAGACGAAAACAACCGGCATGCAAAGGACTGACGCTGAACGGCTCAGCTTTGCGTTGTTGCCAGGCGAGGTTGTCACCACCGACGAGGTTGAGCGTCGTGTTGATGACGGGCATCAATCGATATTCTTCATGTTCCGCGAGTGGCTTGAGCCAATCGCGAAAAGCCTTCTCGAGAATGGCGCGATTCGAGAAGATGAGGTCAGGAGTTTTTACTGAGTTGGTTTGAGTTTCAGCAAGATTGGGAAACTCTATGCCGAGTTGTGGATCCCGCAGTACAGCGTTCAGGTCTTTGCGAAGTGCAGCGACGAGCCTGATCGAATAAGTAGTAGGATCGGGCAGACTCCGAAGATTTGGCACGCCTCGGCCTCGGATGTAGCTGGCAACTTTTGCGGCCTGAGGCTTACCTTCATACGTCGACGGACTTGCTTTCCCGAGCAACACACTCGCCAGCACGAGCGCGCGTGGAAAATCTTCCTCGACAAACAAACCCGGACGCAGCTCATGAATGGCCACATTGTCGGCAGGATCAAAACCGGTGAACGGGTTCGGCTTTCTTTGCTGCTCCGGACGCGAAGCACCGAGGAATGCGCGGATCAAACGGTTTCGATAGCCTGCATGAAGTGAAAAGATGTTCAGGTTGATGAGTAGAGAAATGCCTAAGCCAATCAGGCCCAACAGCACACCCAGAAGCGCAATGAACCGAAATGACGTTATATGAAGGACGTTCATGTGAGCCAGGTACAAATCAGACAACCTGGAATTGACGCAGCCCAGATAACCTTCAAAGGGATAAGTCGAACTCACCAGGTATACGGCCAATGACGGATACGCTTTTACAAGACCGGCCAGAGAGTTTGCCGCAAACCGCGTTAATAATGTCGTGCTGAGCGACAGCAACGAAACGAGGAACACAATAAAAATAAGAGCAAGCAAGGGAAGTGCTTTGCCCAGGATTGTGTCGAGTATGCCGCCGCCTTCTCCGTTAGATTTGCGATTGTCTGTCCGTGCACTTTTCCCGATTACTGCGGCAAGGACACCTGCCATACTGCCGATCGGCGCAACCCACTGCGGGACTTTCAACAGCACGAGTGGACCAATGATCACGATCGTCGTGAATGAGATCCATCCCAATATCGCAATCAACACCCACGCACTGAGCCTGGACCACCATTCGCGATCTTCATCGTCGATCCCCGTGCTCTTACTCGTGGCTCCGATGTATAAAGTCACACCCAGCAGGAACACCAATAAAAATGCCGGCGCTGCAAAGCAGGCGTAGAGCTCTGTAGTCAATGAACGTATCCGTAGAAGCTGGTCGCACTTCCAGCCTGTTCCTCCCTGGAAAGGATCAAAGTTTACGGTCAGCAGATAAAGCAGCCCGCCTCCCGTGGCTCCGGCGACAAGCAGGTAAAGCATGTCGCGGGAAATCAACTCTCTCCAGTTACTCACACGAATGCGTTTGAGAATGAAAGAAGCGATGAGCCACGCGAGGAAGGTAACGAGAGCGCCAAAGAGAATAAACCGCGGCCACTGTTTAGGAAGCGCGCCGTTCTGGCTGGACCACGCCCAGTAAGTCGTCAAACAAAAAGCGGCGATCGAAAGCGGTAACAGACAGAGGCTAAGAAACCAGCCCTGCGATGTTTTTTTACGCCAGAATGGACTCGCCTGGCGCAATTCTTCTTTCAGCGTTGGTCGATTGAACATGATGTAGGCGAGCGCCCACACCACGGTTATGAAACCTGCCGCCAGGAAAAAGTGGCGGCTGTAGACGTTGGCGCCGAGTGCGTTGCTGAGTCTTTCCCATCGTTCGGGAGTGGAAGTAGTCGTGGTTATCGAAACGATGAACCGCGGCAACGTGAGTATTGAAAGCAGCAACGGGATAAACACCATCCAGTTGAGCAGCACGTTGCGCAGGTAGATGGCGAATAAGGTCCACGTGTCAGCACTGAGCAAGCCGACTTTCGGTGTAATGAAACTACTGTAACGACGGAGGAAACTGATCGGCTCAGGATCAGGATCGACTTTCGTAAGTGGTGTCTTGTTGGCCAGGTCTTTCGTTACGCCACTGAGGCCCTGGGGATGTCGATGAATCCACGCTGCCAGCCAGCTTCCGATGTAACCACCACCGGAGACTGTCGATAGATAGTGAAACTTGTTCAGCAGCTTGTGACGCGCGAGACCCTGAAGGATTCCAAGCGCGAACGTGCCGCTACGAATGCCGCCGCCGGAAAAACAGAGTGCGGCTGGTTTCTTTTTGTGAATGCAGCGGTAGATCCGGTCGAGTCGAATGAGATGAATCTTTTTGAGTGAATGTGGGAACGCGTCTTCGAGTAGTAAACGGTTGAAGTGTTGGAGATCCTCGCCTTTGAGTGGACCACCGGAGTAGCCCAATGCTGCGATCCTTGTCGATGTATGCAGCTCTCGCAGGCCACGCGTGGCGTTACTCAACCAGTAATGCGAGAAGCGTTCTTCGGAAAAGAGATTCGGATCAGACAGAAACTTGTTGAGTGCTTCAGCGACCAGTTCGGCGCCACTCGCATTCGATTGGAATTTTATTTGCACGAGGTGGTCGTGCAGATAGTTGATGAGCAGGTTCTTCGCGACTTCATCGGGATCCGCAGTCGCTTTCGTTGGACGTTTGCTCTTCTGAGCGGTGGTCTGATCTTTTTGCGCCGTCTGCGGCTTGATGATCGAGTTGAGATCGAGTCTCCTGATCAACGAATCAGCAAAAATGATGTGATCCGCGCGAAACTCCCAGTTCAGATCCGGAGGTTGTTCGCCGTGCAATGCGGCGTACTCATCTTCGAGGACCTGGAACAGGAACAGTGGGGGCTTTGGTGATGAATCTGCCATTACGCTTTTGCGAGCCAAATGGTCGAACTAAGAGAAAGAGCTTCTTAACTATATGACAACAGCCGCAATTTCGTTTCTAGGTATTTGACACGAAGCCGTAATTGTAGGGGTGGCCCTCCGTGGCCACCCGTGCGTTGATATTCCACGCACGGGCGGCTACAGAGGGCCGCCCCTACAGTTGTGGCTGTCGGTGCAGTGTTTGTCGCAGCTACCAATAGCTCAGGCGGGTCTGGCGGGATACTTCAGGTGACCTGTCTTGAGTAAACTTGCGACCATTGCTGCGCGTGAGCCAACACCCAGCTTTGCAAACACACGTCGCAGGTGTGTGCCGACGGTCCAGGAGCTGATATCGAGGACCGCCGCAATCGTCTTATTCGGATAACCAGCCGCGACCATGCGCGCGATCTCCTCCTCACGCGGACTAAGCAGGATCTTTCCACGCGTGGTCTCACCCTCCGCTTCCGGCTCGACACTGACAAGTAAACAGCGCACGCCGTCTACTTCAGTATCCAGCAACACATTCATTTCCTCCGGATCCGCCGACTCGAAAGAATCCGCGTTCTCAACAACATGGCGAATAAGGGCTCGGACCATGAGGTCCGTGGTCGCGATCGTTGCTGGAGTAGAGAGGGTATCAGCTTGCTTGTTCGGCAAACGCGAACTCATCAGTTTGCCTCCTGTAAGGAAGTGGAATGAGATCTTCCGGCGTTTAGGCTGGGGGAGGAAGATTTAGAAAGGTGTTTTAATGGTTACTCCGCGTGGTTTTTGCTTCCTTTCGCATCCTCTCGATTGTCTTCGCTCAACTAAACGATTAACTGGTGTGCCCGGGATTATAGCTGCTTAGGCCAGCAAGCGCGTGTCGCACGTTCGCGTGACACGTATTTACCTTACCTCGATTCGCGTTACCTCAAAACGCGTACCTCGATCGTGCTTCCGCGAAGATGTGACTATCACACTAGCTTCAGGCTGGCTATTGTACGCGCGCCGTTACCGATCCTGAAAGGAGAAAATGTCATGAGTAGTCGAAATGGCGAGTTCGAGCTCGAAGGCGAACTTGAAGGCGAATTTGAGTTCGAGGGCGAAGGCGAAGGGGAGGGCGAAGGCGAATTCGAATTTGAAGGCGAGGGCGAGTTTGAGTTTGAAGGTGAAGGCGAATTTGAGTTCGAAGGTGAAGGCGAGCTGGAGTTTGAAGCCGAAGGCGAATACGAAGGTGAGTTTGAAGGTGAACAGTTCTTCGGAAGAGCATTTCGTCGCATTGGGCGTGGTATTGGCGGCTTCGTCCGGCGTGCGGCTCCCATACTTCGCAGTGTTGCCCGTGTCGCCGCACCGCTCGTGGGCACAGCCGTAGGCGGTCCACTCGGCGGAATGATCGGGAGAGCGGCAACTTCCCTGCTCGAAGGCGAGGGCGAGTTCGAGTATGAGATGGAAGGCGAGTTTGAGTTAGAGGGCGAAGGCGAATACGAGCTTGAAGGCGAGATGGAAGCGATGACGAGCAACCAGGCCACCGCGGAATTTATGGCAGCCGTTGCCGCTCGTGCGCAATCAGAAGCCGAAGCCGAAGCGATGGCCGGCGCTGCGACAGTCGCGTCGATCAAAGGCGAGGACCTCGCCACACTGCGCCGCGTACTGCCGAGCATGGTTGAAGGCACTGCGGTGCTGACACGTCTGCTGCGTCGTCGTCGCTCGACCCGTCCAGCCGTGCGCGTAGTACCGACAATCGTTCGCCGCACTGCCTGCACTTTGGTGCGCCGCGCCAAGGCGGGTCAGCCCGTCACGCGCCGTACCGCAGCGCGAGTGATGGCCCAGCAGACACGAACCGTATTGAGCCGTCCGCACATCTGTGGTCTAGCCCTGCAGCGCAATGTCAAAGCCTCGCGAACAGTGGCGCGCAACACCGGACGCTCCTCGAGAACCAGCACCATTCCGCGTCCACGTAACGGACAACCGCGCCGTCGTACGGCCGTCCCGACGTTGGGCTAGGTCTGAAAAGTAATCGCCAGCATCAGCAAGGAGAAGTGACCATGAGTACACCGATGTATGAGTTCGAAAGTGAATGGGAAGGCGAAGGTGAATTCGAATACGAAGGTGAAGGCGAGTACGAAGCTGAGGAGTTCTTCGGCCGTCTTGCCGGTCTGGCCCGCAGAGCCGCGCATAACCCGCTGCTGAGACGCGTTGGTTTGCAAGCCGCGCGCTCGGCGCTCGGCGGCTTGCATGGCATGGGACCAGTTAGTGGTTTTGCCGCCAATACGTTGGGTGGCTTTCTGCCGCAGCGAGAGTATGAAGGCGAGTATGAAGGCGAGTATGAAGGGGAATACGAAGGCGAGTACGAAAGCTTCGTTAACCCTCAAAACCGGCTCTCGCGTGAAGCGTTAATGGCGCATCTTGGCAATGCCGCCGCGAACGCCGAAAGCGAGGAGGAAGCCGAAGCGTTTATCGGCGGTCTCATGTCGGTCGCTACTCAACTTGCTCCGCGAATTGCGCCGTCACTGACGCGTGCGGCGCCGCAGTTGATCCGCGGTTTGTCCGGTGTAGCGCAAAGGCTGCGCCGCAACCCGGCGACACAGCAACTCGTGCGCACGCTTCCGACCGTAGCGCGCAACACGATCCGTAGTCTCGCGCGCCAGGCACGGCAGGGGCAACGTATCACACCGCAAACTGCCGTACGCACACTTGCGCAACAAACGGCGCGCGTGGTCGGCAATCCAAGACAAGCGACGCTTGCTTACAGGCGCAATCGTGCTCTTGATCGCCGCTTTCACCGGCCGGGCCCCGGTCCGCGTGCGCGCGGTGTAGGAATGGGAGCTCCGCGAGGGTTTGGCGCAGGCATCGGTGCTGGTCCTGGACCAGGCGCCGGTATGGGTGCCGGACTAGGTCGAGACATCGGCGCCGCCATGGGTGCAGCAGGCGGCGGTTTCGATCCGACTGGCGCCGGTGGTGGTTTTGATCAGGGTGGTTTCGATCCGACAGCCGGCGGCGGTGGCTTCGATCCTACAGCAGCCGGTGGCGGCTTCGACGATGGCGGCGGTCTCGATGTTGGAGGCATGGATGCCGGTCTCGATGCCGGAGGCATGGATATGGGAGGAGATCTCGCCGGTGCAGGTGCGAATGGCGGCCTCGACACTGGCGTAGAAGGAATGTGGTAAACCGCAGAGACGCAGAGGACGCAGAGATAGCGCAGAGAAAACCACCTCCGACAGCCGGTGCAGCAATAGAAAACGGTCAGTACCACCTGCGATAGCGGGTGGGTGCGCAGCAAAAGCGAACCAAACGAAAATGGTAACCACTGCCGAACAACTCAGAGTAGGGCAACGCACACTGCGACCACAGCCAGGTGTCGGTGGCACTCTAAAAGCTGGCCCACGTCACTCCGTGCTTGACCCATGGCTTCGCGGCCAGGCGATCAACATAACGCGTCACGCCGCCGCGTTGTCTCCATTCAAACGAGATGAGTTTGGCCGTCACGCCGCCGCTCCGACCGAAGGACACATCGAAGCTGTCAACAAGATGATCACGCAATTGCGCGCGAACTTGTTGCGGAAGGCCGCTGTCGTCACAGAAGCAGTGCGTGCCGCTCGCACACGTTCAACGACGCGAAACCTGCAAGCAGTCGTCACCTATAAAGAAAGAGGACACGATTGGGTCCGCGCGATCGAAAAGGTTTGGGACTTTTACTTCGAGCTCTTCGGTCAACGCCAATCGCGCTTCGCAGACTGGCTGCTGAGCTGTGATCGCATCGCGCTTGATTGTTACCAGGTCGCCTTTATGGGAGTGACTGTGCCGAAGTCGATTCCGGCTCCGCCGCCGTTCTCGTACATGCGAACTGGTTTTTCACCCGCAACGTATCGTCGCGGCATTCCACTCAAACGACTCGGACACAGCCTGAATCCGTTTCCACTGATTCAATTGCCTTACCACCGGCTCATCAACCCTTGGACGCTCGGCGCGATCCTGCACGAGGTAAGTCATAACACACAGAACGATCTCGGTTTGGCTGAGATCATCCCGCGCAGTATTGGCGAGCGGTTACAGCGAGCGGGTTTGGAACGCAGTGTCAGCTCAGTCTGGGTACGTTGGAATCGCGAGACTTTCGCTGATCTGAGTGGACTGCTGCTCGGGGGCCCGGCAGTGGTCGCTTCGCTGATGGACGTGATCGGACGTGCACCGCGGACAGTAAAGACGTATAGTCCTCGCGGGCCGCATCCGACACCTTACCTGCGCGCCTTCATCAGCTTCGAGCTGTTGCGACGCATGGGTTTTACGCATGAGGCGGAGCAAGGTTGCCGCCTTTGGTCGCGCTGTTATCCGAACCCCCGCTCGGGCACGATCCCTTCTCGCGTTCTCGATACCGCCGGCCAGGCTATCAAACTGGTCGTTGATACGATTTGTTACCAACCTTATGAAACATTGGGTAACAAGTGTCTCGCAGAAGTAATCAAGTTTGGACCAAAGGAACAACTGCTCGTCGAAGAAGCCGGCAGACGGCTGGCCGCGGGTAATGATCCCGGAATCATTCCGGAACGATTCATGATCGGAGCGGCACGTTATGCATTCGATCGCGAGCTGGCGCGTCCCAACGTTATCCAGGAAAACTTTTACCGGGAGCTCGCAAGGAGGTAGGCGCTGTGTCGCTGCGGACGGAGTTTCAAAACCTGAGAACGCAACACGAGAGTCTGCATGAAGCTCTCTCTGACTTGCGCCGGCTCCTCGACGATCATCCGGCACATGGCAACAAGGTGCTGTTGCTCGATTCGTTCGGTGATGCAGTCGAGGATCTGCTGGGCTGGTTGCAAGACGCGTCGCAAACATGCGTGCCCCTCCTGCCGCCGGAGGAAGTCGGTAGAAACAGCGATTTCGATAGCCATGCCGCGCGGCGAGCTTTGGTTGTTTGTCAGGAACTTTTTAACCGGCAGATGCACCGCTTCTCAGTCGACCTTGTCTCCTACGACAAGATTGCACAGCTACTACAGTTCGGGCGTGAGCGTGGGGGCGAGTGGCAGGCGTGGGCCAAAGGAATCAAGATGGAGCTCGAGACCTGCCAGCAGCATTTGTATATGACGAACCAGGTGATGTTCCGTTGTTGGGTAGAGTTGGCGGAGTGGATTGGCACGACGTCCATCGCTGTTCATTCGACGAGCATCGGTCAGCAGATCACGGTCCCGGCGCACCGTGAAGCAGTGGAGGCAGCGACATGACGAAAAAAAGTGAGCCAGCGTCAGCCACGAGTAACGGTAAAGAGGAGGCAACTATGGCCGACAACTTTGACCAAAACTTAGATGAATTAAGGAAGGCCGTTAATTTTGGGAATACGTATCCGGTCGCAGGTAACTCACCGCAAACCGACGGAGTGACTTTTGGTCGAGCGACTTTAGGCAGCGTTCCGACTTCCAATCTGCAACAGGTCGTAAGTCAAACTCTTCAGGGAGTCCTGGGACGCAGCTTCAAGCCGGGCGATACCGAATCGTTCAAGGCGGCACTGGATGTTTCCTTTGAGATTGAGGAGGTCGGTGGCAAGGACGTCTTCACACACGTACCGCGTGCTTACCCGGCCATTGGCGCAACTGATATCGGAGCGGGGATTTCGGGTGCTCAATATAGCCTGGTCAGGTTCGCCAAGGGTCTGCACGAGCAAACTCAGCCACTCCTGCGCAACCTTCAGTCCCTGAAGGCCGATGTCGACGCTCAGGATCTTGAGGCAGTCAGGGCAATCTTTACCACCGCTTGGGATGAGCTCGTTGCCGAGTTGAGCCGAGAGGGCGGGCCACGCGCTTCACGCGCAGACGCTCTCGCCAACAGCATCTTCAATGCGACGGGTAGCGGCTATCTCACCGATCTGGGTACCCAGTTAGGCGTGATCAAAGGAGTGCTCCCGGCGCCCAATAGGAAAATCGACTTCGACCGCAGCAAAGTTGTAACCAGAGAGGAAGAGGGCTTTCTCACAAACTTTATCGCTCTCGCCGACTACTACTTTGCAGTGGCGCAGGCCTGGACTAACTACAGCGCTACCTTTGGCAAAGATCTAGGTACAGGCTTGTTACTGATTGAGCGTGTTTTGGCTGTGGTGGGTGCCGCAGTCAACGAAGTGTATGTCGCGATGGACTCAGTCAGCATCGACGAGCACGAGCGACTGGTGATTGTTATTGGCTTGCCCGCACCTCACAGCGCGTTGACGATTGAAGACCTGCTATCGTGGATTTCAGCTTTCGTTTCGCGGGAAGCTCCGCAGTTAATCCGCGATGGAGGTAAGCGAGGCATCGCAGCGATTATTCCGACTGCGAACATTCTCAAGACACGGGTCGGAGAATTCGTCACAAAGATAAAGGCCGGTACGCCGGTCCTGCCGAACGTGCCACCGCTGCCTTCGCAGTTAAATCACGACCGCGTACTTAACCCGCTCAGCGAGCTTCAGCAATACCTTCAGAGACTAGAAGCGAACGCGACAGACATAACTACGTAAGGAGGGGCATAACATGGCGACCGAGAAACAAACTCAAGACCTATTTGACCGTATCGCCGCGTTACGACAGACAGCGACGCAACGTTTGGGTGCTGACCTGATAACCAACCCGCAGCTCGCCGATGCGCTGAGCCAGCAAATCGATCAGATGCTTGCCGAGCTCGAGAACGCGCAAACGGCGGTGCCGGCTCCACCTGACAGCGGTTTGGCAGAGCTGGTCGGACTGGGACCAACAGCGGGAACATCGTTAGGCCAGGCGCGTTTGCCGTCGCGTGTCGATCGTTATGACGAGACTGTCACCTCCGAGCGCATTCAGGCGATGGGAGATCTCTATTACATCTACCAGCACGAGCGGATCGGTGTGTTTCGCGCGATGCGCAAATTGCAGGAGTTGTTCCGTGCCGGCACTGTGAGACTCTCATCTGGTCCAGGCGCCTACGGTCTCTATCAATTTGATCGCCGGCAAGTGTTGCGCTTCACGTCTCGCGATCGCCTGGCTTCGTACTGCCGCGCTTTTGGTTACTGCATCGCTCCGGCGCCGCCGGGTGCACGTCCCAACACGCGCTTTCACGAGCTGTTCTCTCTCTTCATCAGGGAGGTAACGATCTACTGGCGCGACAAGCGTGTGTCCGAGGTCATTCGCGAGCGTGCTTACGATCCGTCGTTCGGCTCGATCGCAACCGTGCGACGTGCCGGACTCGATCTGCGCAACGATCTGAAGTTTGCTTCTTACGGCAACCTCAACGTACTGCGGGTTGAAGTGATGCAACTTCTCGACGAGGCGTTCCGCATCCTGAATGCCGACGACGTCAGGAGACTCTTCGGTGCAGACAGTGCCTGGGACGTGATCGAGGAGATCCTGACTCACTACTTCAATGAGAAGCTGGAGACGAGTCCGCGCCAGCGAATGGCTGTAACCGGACGCGACGTGCTGCGCTGGCTGGCCCAACCGCACATTCTGCAAGCGACACGAGCGCAGTTTGAAGCCTTGCTGCAACAGATCGCCGAACCCGCTGAGGAGTGGCTGATGAGTGCTGAATCACTCGGCATCGCCGAGCAGCGACGCAGACGCGGGCACGTGATCTCGATGCCACGTGAGACCCGAGCCGCACAGAACGGCAGACGAGTGCTGGCGAGTACGTAGACGCAACACGAAAGGAAGTGTGTCTTATGAGTGCGACGATTAGTGCAACGAGGCGTAGTATCAGGACCTGCCGACACGGTTGCGGATGCGCGCGCTGTGCGCCACGGCCAGAACGTTCGCGGCTTCAACAACTGGAACATGAATATGAATTAGAGCTTGAACGGGAGTTTGAAGCCGAGCTGGAGTCAGAATTTCGGGTCGGGGGCGAGTATGAAAAAATAGGCCCCACGGACGAGCGCCGTCCCGTTCCGAACACGAGGGTCGCTCCGTTCCGCTATATCTGCCACTTCGTATTGGACCGCGACAGTCCGTGGTGTACTGGCACGCTTGTCGCTCCCAACGTCGTGCTCACCGCTGGTCACTGCCTGAATGATTTCAGAACTGCCCCCCGGCGTTTAACGGTGGTTCCGGCGCGAAACGGTCCCGCGCGACCATTCGGAACGGCGCGCGTTGTGAGAGTTGCATTTGGCATCCGGGGGTATAGAAGCGATGGTTTGGATGGAGTTACGGACAGAGATTATGCGGTGGCCTATCTTGACCGGCCGATTGGGAATGCCGTCGGGCATTGGACCATTGCGCATACGAGCTCGCGTGTCGATCCGCTCGGTACGAGTCTCTCGAGCGCTGCTCTGAGTATCGGTCAGCGGTTAGAGATCTCAGGCTATCCTGCTGACAAGGCCGTCCCTTTTGGTAACCCACCGCAGCAAGTTGTTCAGCAATTTCATAACCCGAATCTTCTGGAAACACTCGACCAAAACGGGATGATGCACTACCTCAACGACACTTCCGGCGGGCAAAGTGGCGGCCCCATTTGGATAGAACGCCCCGCCAGTCTTGGTGGACATGTTATGGTCGGTTTGCATCTCGGTCGCGACGACCGGGATGATCCAACACTCGTTAATCGCCCCGTAGTCACTCCCACGCTCATTGCGAACCGGGGCTTAAAGTTCACTCCGGAAATCATCAATGACATCAGGCGGCTGATAAGGCTGGCGCCACCTGTACCAAGGCCGCCTGTGCGTCCACCTGCGCGACCGATCGTGCGTACCCTGGATCGGTTCCAGTTTGATCGTCCCGGTGTGCAGCCGCAGCATCGTCCGATCATCGACGAGATGGCGCGCATCGTCGTCACGAGCGCGGGCACTCCGAATGCGATTCACACGATCCGCATCGTCGGACATGCTGATAGCTCCGGCAGCGATCAGTACAACCTCAATCTCGGACAGCAGCGCGCAGTTTCAGTTCAGCAGGAGCTCGTCGCTGCCATAGAGAAATTGAGGCCCGGTCACTCGCGCACGCTCACCATCATTCCGCAGAGTTTGGGTGAGTCGCAGCCGATTGCCGACAACACTACGGCCGACGGCCGCGCGCGGAACCGGCGCGTTGCAGTGACGCTCGTCGGGCGGTGAATATCGATCGGCAGCGGTGTCTGACGGAGCTGAAGAAATTCGTGCGCATTCCTTCCGTCAGCTCGCAACCGCAGCACGCGCCGGACGTGAAGCGCTGCGCTGATTGGCTCGCGAATCACCTGCGCCAGATCGGACTGGAAAACGTCCGCGTCATCAACACGCAACGCCATCCGATCGTCTACGCTGACTGGCTGCACGTTCCTCGTGGTCCAACAGTGCTCGTCTACGGGCACTACGACGTGCAGCCGGTTGAGCCGCTCAATGAATGGCGTACGCCGCCGTTCGAGCCCGCCGTGCGCGATCAGAATTTGTATGGTCGCGGTGCGTGCGACGACAAAGGACAACTCTTCGCACATCTCAAAGCAATCGAGTTCTACCTGCGCAACACGCGGCGTCTCCCCGTAAATGTGAAGTGTTTGTTCGAAGGTGAGGAAGAGATTGGCAGTCCGAACCTGAAGCCTTTCGTTGCACGTCACCGGCGCGCGCTCGCGTGCGACACGGTGGTGATGTCTGACACGCGCATGCTCGGACCCGATCGTCCTGCTATTACCTACGCTTTACGCGGCGCGTTGAGTCTCGAGCTTGAAGTTAAAGGCGCTGCTGGCGATTTGCATTCGGGAAACTACGGCGGCGCCCTTCACAATCCGCTGCAGGCCCTCTGCGAAATTGTGGCGAAGCTTCATGACGCATCCGGGCGCATCACCATTCCTCGTCTTTACGATCGTGTGCGGTGTTGGGGAGCTCGCGAGCGTGATTACATGATGCGGGTTGGTCCCACCGGCCAGGAGATCCTCACTCATGCGCGTGCGGCGCGCGGTTGGGGTGAGCCTGGGTTTTCACTTTACGAACGCACCACCATTCGTCCTGCACTTAACGTGACGGGTATCACCGGAGGACATCAGGGAACTGGTGGCAAGTCAATTGTTCCCGCGCGTGCCCTCGCGAAGATCGATATCCGGCTCGTGCCTGATCAGCAACCGGCGGAGATAGAACAACTCTTTCGAGCGCACGTCGCGGAGCTCACGCCTGCGACCGTGCGCAGTGAGGTGCGCACTTTCTTTCGCACCAACCCTGCCGTCGTCGAACGCAATCATCCAGCGATGCGGGCGGCGTCTGTGGCTTATCGAAAGGGTTTCGGAGTGTCGCCCGTATTTGTCCGCTCAGGCGGCAGCATTCCGGTTGTTAACGAGTTCCAGGAGCTGCTCGGCGCGCCGACTATACTGATGGGCTTTGCTTTACCGGACGACAGCATTCACGCCCCGAACGAAAAGTTTCACCTGCCTAACCTCTTCAAAGGCATCGACACGTGTATCACCTTCCTTCGTGAAATGGAATCGATAGCTAAGCCGCGTAGGGAGCGCCAACGGCGCTATATATAAAAGCCCAGGGCAAGCGCGAAGCGCGTCGCCCTGGGTTACCATGAGCACGCGAGCTCAAGGCCTGAAGGGCCGAAATACGCAGCGAATTACGCCCTTTCAGGGCTGGAACATTTTGATTGTTTGTTACCAGGGGCGACGCGCTCCGCTTCGCTTCGCGCTTGCCCCTGGCTATCATATTCCGCGCCGTTGGCGCTCCAATTCGGCATCACTAATCACGCTCCAAGACTTTCACCTAGGATTCAAATACTTTATCTTCACTGGCAATGCCTGAAGCAAAACGCAAAATACGCTGGTCGTCTGCCTGGGCCGACGCGCGGGACCTCGTGTGGGCGCATCGCCGCCGCCTGATCCTCGGCGCCGGCCTCATGATCGTCAATCAGTCGATGGGCCTTGTGCTACCTGCTTCGACCAAGTACCTGATCGACGTAGTAATCGCACAGGGCCGTACCGACTTGCTCTGGAAGATCGCCCTCGCCGCCGGCGGTGCGACAGTTGTTCAAGCCCTGACTTCTTTCAGTCTGTCACAAGTGTTGGGTGTCGCGGCCCAACGTGCGATCACGGAGATGCGCAAGAAGGTCCAGGCGCAGATTTCGCGGTTGCCAATCAACTACTTCGACTCCACTCAGACGGGCAAATTAATTTCGCGGATCATGAACGACGCTGAGGGTATCCGTAACCTGGTCGGCACGGGACTGGTCCAACTCGTCGGCGGCGTCATCACGGCCGTAGTCGCGCTCGTGATTTTGTTTTGGCTTAACTGGCGTCTGACTTCCATCACGGTTCTCGTGCTTGGAGGATTTGGCGGCGCGCTGGCTTATGCCTTCACGCGCTTGCGTCCACTATTTCGCGAACGCGGTGAGATTACCGCCGCGCTCACCGGCCGCCTCGCCGAATCGTTGGGCGGCATACGCATCGTCAAAGCTTACACGGCGGAGAAGCGCGAGGCGCTGACTTTCGCGCGTGGCGCTCACAAACTCTTCCGCAACATCGCGAAATCGATGACGGGCGTGTCAGCCACGCAGGCTTTTTCGTCACTCGTTGTTGGCGCAGTGGGCGTCGTGATCATTCTGGTCGGCGGCCATTCCGTTGTGACGAGGCAAATGACCGTTGGCGATCTCTTCATGTACGTGATGTTCACGGGAATGTTGGCGATGCCGCTGATTCAGTTCGCGGCGATCGGTACACAGATTACCGACGCCTTCGCCGGACTCGATCGCATTCGCGAAGTGATGAACATGAAGACGGAGGACGAAGAAGATTCGACCCGTTCGCCTTTGCCTGAAGTCCAGGGCGAAGTTGAATTTGAGAACGTGAATTTTGAATACAACCCGGGAGTGCCGGTGCTGAAGAATGTTTCTTTCACGGCGCCCGCCGGTTCGACCACGGCGCTCGTTGGTTCCAGTGGTTCCGGCAAGAGCACGCTCATCAGTCTCGCGATGAATTTTAATCAACCGCTTTCAGGGACGATCAGGATTGACGGCAAAAACCTGCAGACTATACGGCTGCGTGATTATCGTTCTTATCTCGGTGTGGTGATGCAGGATAATTTTCTCTTCGATGGGACCATTGCCGAGAACATTGCCTTTTCAAATCCGCATGCAACACTCGACGAGGTTAAGGAAGTGAGCCGGATCGCGCATTGTGAAGAATTCATTGAAAAGTTTGAGCAGAAATACGACACGGTTGTCGGTGAACGCGGCGTAAAGCTGTCGGGTGGACAGCGCCAGCGCATCGCGATTGCACGGGCAATCCTGGCTGATCCGAAATTGCTGATACTCGATGAAGCCACTTCCAGTCTGGACAGTGAAAGTGAAGCGTTGATCCAGGACGGGCTTCGTTCGTTGCGGCGCGGGCGAACGACCTTCGTGATCGCGCACCGCCTCTCAACCATTCGCAGCGCCGATCAGATCTTCGTTTTGGAAGGTGGCGAGATCGTCGAGCAGGGCACGCATGAAGATCTGCTGGCCGCCGGCGGCCGTTACCGGCAACTTTACGACAAGCAGTACAACTTCGAACGCAATCAATTCATCAACCCCGGCGAAGACTTCACCCCCGATCCGCAAGCATTCGGCCGTCCCGCCTCACGACTTTCAAACTTGTAGGTGTTAGCTACCTGGCGGATTTGATCTCTGTCGTCGTTTTACCACCGCCACCCACCCTGTTAATAATGCAACGGAGTCTTAGCGCATCAGTTTGACAATTACGCCGAAGGCGTTCGCTAATTCCAGCCCACGGGTTGGAGCGTAGCGACAACCCCTGGGATCAAAAAATCAAATAGTCATTGAACCCTCCTAAGGAACAAGACGCTAAGTCCAATTATTTCAACAACGCCGGGATCGCGTCTTGTTCCTTTTACGTCACAACGTCGGCCGCCGACGTCCTTTGCTGAAAGGGTTCGCCAATCGCCTAACCCTTTCAGGGTTGATCGCAATTTAAAAATTATTTCCACAGGGTTCTCGCTACGGCTCGAACCCTGGGCTGACATTAGCGAACGCCTTCGGCGTAATTCAAAGTGAGTTACCAAACTCCTGGCTGTGTCGAAATCGGGAACGGAGCGCCAACGGCGCGGAATATGATAGCCAGGGGCAAGCGCGAGCGAAGCGAGCGCGTCGCCCCTGGTAACAGACAAACAAAATGTTTCAGCCCTGAAAGGGCGTAATACCAGGCAAGTATTTCGGCCCTTCAGGCCTCGATATCGGTTGGTCCTGGTAACCAGGGGCGACGCGCTTCGCGCTTGCCCCTGTCTATCATATTCCGCGCCGTTGGCGCTCCGATTATTGCGGCAAAGCTCTTCTTAGTGTTCCTTGAATGACGTCGAGATCGCCTGGGCCGACTCGTCCAGCCAACCGTTCAACTCTTGTTGCGTGTGCCATTTCCCCTTCAGCATAACGCCGGTGCGATTTTTGGTGGCGGAGATATCGTCGAGCGGATTGGTGTTTAGTAGAGCGCAGGCGTGCCGATCATGAACCGGACTGTGGTGACGCCGTTCGCCACCATCACGCGCAGCTCATGTGGACCGATCGAATCGGGGAACTCGTCGCCGTCCGAGAGCAGGTGCGTGTGCATATCGACCAGACCTGGGATCAAGATTTCCCCGTACCATCGAAACGCGTTGCATCCTTCGGCAGCTTTACTTTCTTCGCGTCGCCGATCTCGACGATCACGCCGTTCTTCACTACTATCGTCTGGTTCGCCAGCACGCGCTCACGATCCATCGGGATCACGTTGACGTTGGTGAAGGCGACGGTTTGGGCTGAAATCGGTGCGGCAAGCGCTGCACAGATAAAAAATAAAGCGAAGAAAAACCTTGTCATTAAGTTCCTTCCGAAATATTGGAGTTGGGTTTAAAAATCGGAACGCAAACAAGCACGCAAGAGCGGGGGATTATAACAGGGCCGATTGCCCTTGCGATGAACCTAATTGCGTCAGAATGCGTAAAACGAAGAGTCTATCCACCCATCGGAATCGCTGCTCAAAAACGAAAGAGGACCTCTCATGACCACTATTCTTCATGACCTCCGCTACGCAGCTCGAATGTTGCGCACTAATTTGGGATTCACATCAGTTGCCGTGCTGACACTCGCTTTCGGTATCGGCGCTAACACGGCGATCTTCAGTGTGGTTAACGCCGTCGTCCTGAGGCCGCTACCATTTCCAAAACCAGAACAGATCGTGATCCTTCGCGACGATTTGACCGGACGGCAAATCGAAGATGTCGGAATGTCAGTCGACGAGCTCAAAGATCTGCAAGAGCGTTCGGGTGTCTTCGAGCAAGTCTCCGCGGTCTGGCCGGTAGACGCGAATCTCACCGGTTCGGAACGACCGGAACGAATCGAATTGCTGGCCGTTAGTCCGAATTACTTCACGTTGCTTGGCGCGCACGCACAACTCGGTCGTGTATTCGGACCTGAAGAACAGCAAGCCAAGGGTTTCGCCGAAGGTGTCGTAATCAGCGACGGACTTTGGAAACGTCTCTATGGCAGCGATCGAAACATCCTCGGTCGGAAAGTCTACGCTGATACAGACCTCTATACGATCATCGGTGTAATGCCTCCTGGATTTCGTCATCCAGGCAAAACGCTGCGAAATGAAGTCGACATGTGGGCCACTGCGGGATTCTCAGCCAATCCATTCGGTCCGCCGGTGCGCGCGGCACGAATGCTTCCCGGCGCCATTGGGCGACTCAAAGATGGAATAGACATCACACAGGCGCAGGCGAAGTTGGATGGTCTGGTTGGACAGCTTCAGACGGAGTTTCCGAAAGAATATCCCGCACAGGCCGGTTGGTCCATTCGCGTTTTTTCAGCGCACCAGCAGTTAGTCGGCAACGTGCAAACTATTCTTTACGTCGTTCTCGCGGCTGTCGGCCTGGTGTTGCTAATCGGCTGCGTTAATCTCGCGAACCTGATGCTTGCGAGATCCAGCGGCCGCCGGCGAGAGATGGCCATTCGTCTCGCGTTGGGAGCGAATCGGCGGCGCATCATCGCTCAGCTTCTCACGGAGAGCTTGCTGCTCTCGTTCATTGGTGGCGCACTTGCTCTCGTCTTGCTCGCGGTATTATTGAAAGGCTTCGTCCAGTTCATCCCGACAGACATTCCCCGACTAAATGAGATTGAAATCAATCTGACTATCCTCGGGTTTGTCTTTCTCATCTCGACCGTTACCGGATTGCTCTTCGGACTCGTGCCTGCCTTGCAATCGTCTCGATCCGACGTCATTTCCAATCTGAAAGATGGTAGTCGTGGCGCTGGATTCGGGCTGGCGACACATCGTTTTCGCAGCGGGCTTGTAGTCCTCGAGTTTGCCTTATCGCTGATTCTGATGATTGCGGCGGGTTTACTGCTGCGGAGCTTTGGCCGGCTGCTTGACGTAAATCCCGGGTTCAATCCCGATAATGTGTTACTCACTCGTGTCTGGTTGCCTGTGCCAAACAATCCGGAGCTCGATCCGTATCGCGATCCGTTAAAGCGAGCCGGGTTTATAAAGGACTTGCTGCAGCGTGTGAGTGCGATTCCGGGTGTGCGCAGCGCCGCGATAAGCAGTGGTAATGGTGTGCCGCTCGTTGGTCCACATAATACCGGCGGCTTCACGATTGAAGGTGATGCTGCAACTAACGACGCGATCCCGACCGCGCAGGTTGGCGTCGTCTCGCCGGATTACTTTCGCACGATGGAGACGCCGCTGAAACGCGGGCGCTTTTTCACTGAGGCAGACGACCGGAAAGCGCCGCAGGTTGTATTGATTGACGAAGCGCTTGCGGAACGTTACTTCGGTAGTCGAGATCCGGTGGGGCTGCGGATTAAAAGAGGTGGTCCAACATCGGAGGCGCCGTGGATGACGATTGTTGGGCTGGTGGGAAACATCAAGAGTGACGGATACGATAAGCCCGACCAGCCGCACCTTTACTATCCGATTTTCCAGAATCCTGCGTACGCGATGGCCATTTACCTGAAGAGTGATGTCGCGCCGTTGACGCTGACGCAGTCCGTGCGTGAACAGGTACGCGCGCTGGATCGAGATTTACCTGTGTTTGGCGAGCGTACGATGGCGCAGGTTGCGGCTGAGTCGGTGAGTCGTCGCCGGTTTGCGATGCAACTCGTGGGAATGTTCGGGATACTCGCGCTGCTGCTTGCGGCAGTGGGCATCTACGGTGTCATCGCGTATTCAGTGACACAAAGGACACGTGAGATAGGCATTCGTGTAGCGTTGGGCGCGAGTAGAAGTGAGATTCTGCGTTGGGTGCTCAAGCAGGGAATGGTGTTGACGATGGCGGGTGTCGTGATTGGGCTCGTGGGAGCGTTTCTATTAACGAGATTGCTGCGTAGTCTCTTGTTCGGAGTTGGACCAACGGATGTGGTGACCTATGGTGTGTTGGCAACACTGCTGACGATCGTCGCCTTGATCGCCTGCTACGTCCCGGCACGCAGAGCGACCAAAGTCGACCCACTGGTCGCGCTGCGATACGAATAAGTTTGGCCACGGATAACACGGATAATCCGTATAAAATCCGTGTTAATCCGTGGCTAATTATTCCTTTCGCAAGGTCAATGTCGGATCGATCCCGGTGGCGCTCAAGGATGGGATCAGGCACGCGGCTGCGCCGACGAGGGTGAGCAGGCAGGCGACGGCGGCGAACGTGATTGGATCTACACCCGGCGTCGCGAACAGGATTGATTTGATCACTTTGTTGAGCATGAACGCGCCGGCTACGCCAACTGCAAGCCCAAACAACATCAGCTTCAACGCCTGCCGCATCATCATCGCCAGGATCCGAGCCCTCGAGGCGCCGAGCGCGATCCGAATCCCGATCTCACGCGTTCGCTGTGTCACCGCCAACGCCATGACGCCCGTGAGCCCGGCCGCTGTAATGAAGAGCGCGAGGAGGGCAAACACTCCGAGCAACCACATCGTCTCGCGCGGAGACGCCACCGAGTCGTCGAGCGCCTGCTGAAGAGTCTTGACCTGATCGATCGCGGTCTCCGCGTCGACCTTATGGACCACCTCACGCATCCGTTTCGCCTCTTCCAGCGGCGCTCCTCTTGTCTTAACCACCAGAAATGATCCGAACGGCGTTTGCGCGATTGGCCCATAGATCTCCTGCGCCGGCTCCTTATCCAGCCCGTACTGCTTCACGTTCCCCACGACGCCGACGACGGTGATCCACGTAGTGCCATTGTCGAACGACAATCTCTTGCCGATCGGATCCTCCGCACCCCAGCGACCGCGCGCCGCCGCATCGTTCACGATCGCTACTCGCGGCGCCTTATCGTCATCACCGTCAGTAAACATTCGTCCCCGAAGCAGAGGTATGTCGAGTGCGCGAAAGTAAGCAGGACTCACCGCACGCGGATCGACCTGCGCTGCGGTATTCGCTTCGTCAGGAGGACGTCCTTCCAGTTGGATAGTCGTGTTATTCGGGCCGCGTGTGATGCCCGCAGGATTCAGCGGGTAAGTCGAGGACACCGCTGCGTCAACCACACCAGGTTGCTGGGTCACAGTTTCGAGCATTCGCCGGAAATAGTCTCGGAACTGTCCGGTGCTGGTCGTGTTGTTGGTAAACCTGGACCAGTTAGGCTGGAGTCGCATCACGAACACGTTCTCCGGGTTGAAGCCGGGATTGACACGCTGAAGCCTAATCATGCTCTGGAGCATCAGCGCCGCAGCGGTCAGCAACGTGAAAGAGATCGCGACTTGCGCTGCCACGAGCAGGCCGCGAACGCGGTTCTTCGCGCCTGAGCTCGAGCGATCACCAGATTCCCTGAGCGTCGTGATGAGACTCTTCCGCGAGTCAAACGCTGAAGAGAGTGCGGGAATCACACCGAACGCCAAACCCGTGCACACGGACACAACGAGAGTAAACAGCAGCACGGACGAGTCAATCTGAATCTCTGCGGTGCGTGTCGTGAACCGCCCGGCGAAGGACGTGAGCAGCGGCAGGCCGATTGAGGCAAGCAGCAGGCCCAGCACGCCGCCAGCGAGTGAGAGTAGTAAGCTCTCGGTCAACATCTGAGTGACGAGCCTGCTGCGACTTGCTCCGAGCGCGGTTCGCACGGCAACCTCAGACTGTCGCTGAAGGACGCGTGCGAGGTTGAGATTCGCTACATTCGCACAGACGATTAAGAGGACCAGAGCAGTTGTCCCGAGCAGTATGAGAAACGTGGGCCGAGCTTCTCGCGTGAGCACCGTGTCAAGCCGATCGAGTTGAGCGGCGTATCCGATGTGATCAGGATAGACGTCTCTGTACGTTTGCTGCATGTGGGCCGCGATGCCGTTCACGTCAGCCTGCGCCTGGGCCACTTCGACGTCGGGTTTGAGTCTGCCAAACACTGCCGACAGCAGTCGCGCTCGGCGGTTCTCGATGGTGGCGGTGTTGGACCGGAAGGGGCAGTTCGCGGTCGGCATGTAAACATCACTCTCGGAAGGGTACTCGGGAACCGGAGGTAGCACGCCGATGACCGTGTGCGGTCGATTGTTCATTCGGAAGACGCTGCCCACGATGTTTCGATCGCCGCCGTAACTCTGTTTCCAATATTTGTTGCTGAGTACGAGTACGGCATCTCCGCCCGGCTTTTCATCGTCTGGCACGAAGGTCCTGCCAAGAATCGGTTTCACGCCGAGCACGTCGAAGAAGTTTGCTGACACGACGCTGGTCTGCACGCGCTCTGGCTCGGCACGACCGTAGAGTATGAAGCTCATCGCGTGGTGCTCGACCATCTCCATCGTCTTATTCTGATTGCGGTAGTCCTCGAATTCCTTGACCGAAAAACCAAGACTGTTCACGTTGTTGAGGCGCGCCTGTTGATTCAGCACCACCAGACGGTGCCCGTCTTTGTAAGGGAGTGGGCGCAGCAGCACACCGTAGATCACGCTGAAGATGGCGGTGTTGGCGCCGATGCCGAGTGCCAGGGTTAAGAGTGCCGTGAGTGTAAAGCCCGGATTCCTGCGCAGCACCCTTAGACCAAACTTAACGTCCTGCCCCAGCACTTCAAAAAAACGTACGCCTCTTCGTTTTTTCACACGACACCTCCGTGGTGCCTTTATATATGTTGCGCGAGCATTTCAATTTCGGTTTGCCGTGAACTGCTCCGACTTTGCTGTGAGTGGTGGTATTGTGACGGCAGGACGCAGATGACCCTTCTGTTGGACCCGACCCAAGATCGACTACTGGTTTTCCTACATGAAGACTGTGGCTACCTCGGTTGCCGCACGCCTTCCCGCCCTAATATCCTGAACAACAAACTTGCTGAGGACGTTAGACCTGTAGTGTTTACTTTACTGAAACTCGAGCTGGAAAAACTGCTCCGCGCGCGGAGCTTCTATCTCTCGTTCATTGTGCTGATTGGCTTCGTCGCCCTGATGCTCTGGGGGTTCTATACCTACGCGGCGCGCAAGACGGGAGGCGAAGCGGTTGAGCAGTTCAAATATACATACGAATCGAAGCAATACTTCAACGGGTTGACGTTCGCGCTCTACTCGCTGCTCTTTTCGTTTACCTTACTGCTACCCATCTTCGTGTCGATGAGCGCAGGCTCGCAGATTGCAGGTGAGGCACGCGCGGGGACGCTGCGAATGATCTGTACGCGTCCGATCTCGCGCGCCTCGTTGATCCTGTCCAAATTTCTGGTCACTGCCTTTCACGCCGGACTGCTATTGACGTTCTTCATTGGCTTGAATCTGTTGATTGGTTTGATCTTCGTCGGTTGGGGCAACCTCGAGCTCTATCCTGGTCCACTCAATCTCGTCGACGCGCCCGGGAAGATCATGCGCGACGAAGCGCTGCTGCGCTTTGGTTACGCGGCACTTTCAGGCACGTGGGCACTGCTCGTCATCGCCGCCCTCGCCCTTCTTTGTTCAGTGGTCTTCGATTCCCCCGCACAAGCAATCGTTATGACCATTGCGGCGTATCTGACTCTATACATCGTTGGGCGAGTGGAGTTCTTCGAGCACCTGCGGCCGTACTTCTTCACCACCGACATGGAATTCTGGCGCGACGTGTTCAAGCCCGAGATCCCCTGGCAGGGTCTTTGGCATTACGCATCCGTCTGCGGCGCGTACACGTTCGGCTTATTGCTGGCGACTGTAGTCATTTTCGAGCGTAAGGATATTGTTACCTGACATGTGGGTGAAACTCGTCCTGCTGGTTCTGTTTTGTCTGATGGTCTTTGGCGCGATCCACTTCGCCAAGCCGAACGAATCCGCGCAGCCGTCTTCATCCGGTAAAGCTGTTCATTCGCTCAGGCTGCTCACCTGGAACATCGGTTACGCCGAGCTCGAAGACGACACACGCGCGCATGACAAAGATCTGCCGGCAATTGCGGAGGTGATCTTGCGTGAAGACGCGGACGCAGTTGCACTACAGGAATTGACGGGCAACGCGCAATTAAAAACCTTGCTCGGTCTGTTACAGGGAAAGTATCGAGGCGCAGTCGCGCAGCAGGGTAAAGCGGATCGCTACGAAGCAATGCTCGTTAAAGATGCTAACGCGAGGTTCATTCCCGTGCCCGTTGGTGATCGATACGCACTCGGAGCTTCATTCAAACCGCACGAGGACACACAGCAAGTGCTGGTCCTAAGCGCGCATGCTGATGCCTTCAACGCTGCTCACCGCCGGAGCTACACGGAAGCGTTGATAGATTGGGCCGAGGCTCGAGCACAATCGTCGGAGGTCTTCATCGCAGGCGATTTCAACTTCGAGCTCAAAGCCGCGAACGAGACAAATCTCTACACCGACAATTTGAAACACGACAGCGAATCGTACAGCCATATCCTCCGCCACTTTCGCGATCTGGGACGCGCCGGCGGCGATACAGCAATCAACGATCGCCGCATCGATTACGTCTTTGGTCCGACCACACTCCAACAGCTCGGACGCGTGCAAGTCTTGCGTAACGCTGCGGTCGGCCGCATGGACCATTGGCCGTTGTTAGTGGAAGCAGGTCTTTGATCGATGTCTGACGTAGCACTACAAACCGAAGACTTGACGAAGCGTTTTGGCGCGCGCACGGCAGTCGATCGCCTGACCATACGTGTTGAGAGAGGTGATATCTACGGTTTTCTCGGTCCGAACGGGGCAGGGAAATCAACCACGCTGCGGATGTTGCTGGGTCTGGTACGGCCCACTTCCGGTGTGATCAAATTCCCGCGCCGTGCTTCGGGTTGGGATTACCTGCGCGCCCGCTCGCGCATCGGCGCAATCATCGAGACCCCCGCGTTCTATGACAATTTTTCCGGGCGCAGGAATTTGCAACTGCTTGCTTCGTTGTCTGGCGGTGTCCAGAAGAAGCGCGTGGAGGAAGTGCTCGAGATCGTAGACTTGCGCGAGCGTGCGAAAGACCCGGTCAAGGTTTATTCATTAGGCATGCGGCAGCGTCTCGGAATTGCACAGGCGCTCCTGCCAACGCCGGAGCTCATCATTCTCGACGAGCCTACGAATGGTCTCGACCCGCAGGGAATACATGAGACACGAAACCTGATTCGACGTCTGCGAGATGAGTTCAAGCTGACTGTGTTGCTCTCCAGTCATCTACTCACCGAGATTGAACAACTCTGCAACCGTGTGGGAATCATTAACGAAGGGCGTCTGCTCTATGAAGGCGGGACGGAGGCACTGGTAGCACCGACGAGCCTGTACAGGGTTCGAGTCGACAACCTGTCTGCTGCTTTTGATCTATTGACCACAGCACCTGGTGTCGCGGTTAGTCGAAACGGCGCTTCATATTTGCGGGTTGATGCAGACGCGGAACACATCGCCGCCGTCAACACATTGTTAGTTGCAAATGGAATCAAGGTGTACGAGTTGAGCCCGGCTCAGGAAAGCCTGGAAGACGCATTCCTTCGTTTGACTAGATAGGGCGACCAGGGGCGGCCACGGAGGGCCGCCCCTACAGTTGTTCCTGATCACGCAACCTCAGCAGAGGCGCTTGATGAGCAACAACTGTAGGGCGGCCCTCCGTGGCCGCCCCTGGTATTGAACGGTGTTCTCACTTAAAACGAGACTTGATTCCAAGCTTCGGATCCACAAAGAAACGTTTGTCGATTTGTGTCATTGATTGCAGTCCCCGCAAGCTTCACTCTTTAGCCTCGATCGTCAGGTTGACGATCGAAGTCTGGCGATTTGGGTTTTCCTGAATGCCGAGATTTGGGAATGGCTTTCCCTGCGACTGCCGTTCTTTCGCAATGCGCGAAAGTATTTCATGCGCGTCAACACGAAGGAAGCGACCACCATAACTCTGATCGTAAACGTCACCGCTTTTCAGGGTCCATTTTTCCCCAAGCAGAGCAGCATCGACGGGTGAGAACCCTTTGAACTCTACCGTGCCCATCCGATATTGCGGACCTTCGTTGACCGCAACCTTGAAAGTCACTTTCGACGTCGGGTCATCAAATTCAGGGGTGGCATCGGTCTGTGCCTGAATATGGCCGCGCTTACCGTAAGCCTTCCGGATCTCACTTAGCCCCGCATCAAACTTTTTGCCATTCGCAACGTCGCCTGGTTTCATGCCTAACACATCATCAAGCTCTTTGAGCGATAACACCTGGTTCCCGGACCACTCAGCTTTTGCCAACGAATACACTACGCCCTCAGTGACCGGTATCGTTAAATCAACTCCTTCGCAATCGGCGCTCGTCTCGGGCTTGGCGACTGGCGTTCCGAACGTTGCGCGCAGGTGGCCCAACTCTCTGTAGATTGGATAGAGACCGTATTTCGGAAAAGTCTTCGCGGACTGGCGAGAGTATTGCGGGTCCATCACACCGCGCGCCGCTTCGATCAGTTTTTGTTCTGGTACGCTTTGGGCGCCAGGGAAGTGCAGCGTGCAGATCCTCATCGGTACGCCTTCGACTCGATACAGGTGATCATGTTCAGTGAGGTTGTATTCCACTTGTCCCGGCAGCTTGCGTTCGGCGAGCAGGTTCTGAAGCGCTTTCTTGATGGCTTCGGTGGTGTCGCCAATGTCGGGCGCCGAACCGTTGAAAGTTGGGACCTCGCGTTTGATCGCGGCGGCCAGTTCTTCGTCAGAAAACCAGATGAAGTTATCGAAGACGACGGGTGATGATTGACCTTTGACTTCTTCAAGCTGAAACGTAATCGTCACGTTGCCGGCGACGTTTCGGGTGCGATACGCAACTCTTTTGAACAGACCGCTCTTCACCAAACGCTCAGCCGCCGCGTCAGTTGCGTCAACGGAAAAAGTGTCGCCAACCTTAAGACCACTCGTGGCGATGACCGTCTCAGTGGTCAAAGCTTGCAGACCTTCGGTCTCGATTTTGGCGATTTTCCGGGCGGTCTGGGCAATGATGGCTGTGGTTACGAGAATAGTTACACAGATGGTTGAGAGGATTTTGATACGGTTAGCAGTCACTCTAATTTCTACCTCGCTCATATTGGGATGCGCGATACTCTGTTGATTGACGCGACCCTCTGTTGATTGATAGGTAACGCCGAAGGCGTTGGCTAATGTCAGCCCAGGGTTCGAGTGCAGCGAGAACCCTGGGTCAGAAGACAAATAATAATGGAACCCTGAAAGGGTTCGCCAACCGTCTAACCCTTTCAGGGTTTCGTCGCAATTTGAATCATGTTCCCTGGGTTCTCGCTGCGCTCGAACCCAGGGCTGAAATTAGCGAACGCCTTCGGCGTATCCCCAACAGGCGAAGCTCTCTTGACGGGAGATTACTTCGTCACCTTTTCACGAAACACCTTAACTAAACGGTCACTCAACCGGGTAAGTGTCGGCACTTTTAGTGGTCCGATCAGGTATCGTCCAAAGGCGGCGTCTCGCAAGGCATCCAGATCCAGCTTCTCCTTGAAATGCCTACGATACGCTTCTAATGGAATGGCGAGGCCCTCCATCGAGCTTCCATCGAGACGAACAAGGAAGATGAAATCAGCGTCGCTCAGTTTTTCCGCAATTTTAAAGAACCCCCACTCCTCGATCCTTTTTCTGATCTTCCTTTCAGCATCAAGGTCGTAATTTATGTCGTCTACGGATCGATCACACTGCGCACACGGCGCGTCATTCAAGAAATAGGGAAACTGGTAAGTGCGAAAAGCAACGATGTAGATGGATTGGCCGGAATGAAAGGTCGAAGGGGCAGGCTTCGATTGGCTGTTACCAGCACCAGCGGCAAGGATAAATAATTACAAAGGCCAGAACCGGAGCGAGATACGATCGGGACATCTGCTGCTCTCCTGTTGAGTTGGTTTCAACTTATTTCGACTCAACAAGGATACTCGCTCGATTCCTATGATTGTTCTCAAAGATGCTCTGAGCTTCCTCAAATATCTGTCACTATTCTTCCGGCAGGTTCATCTGGTCATCGATGAGCATTTCCACGGGCAGACCAGCGAGTCGCGCGTAGTGCAGCACAACGATCAAGTCCGGCTCACGCGTGCCAAGCTCAAAATTGGAAATAGCAGAGTAATGGACTTGCAGGTTCAGTGCGTTTGCCATCTCCGTCTGGCTCATTTGCAAACGTTTCCGGACGGCGAATAACTTCTCACCCAGTCTTCTCGGCTTGTTTCGGCGCGAGCGTCCCATCAGGCCATAACTCCTGACGAAGATGCGCTCTTGTAATTATGTGTATTTTCACATACACTGCGCGCCGTTCTAGAGAACAACCGAATCGCCCGAGTTGATCGGGCGGCACTCACTAGTCGGTTTGTCCTCGTGCCCTAATCAATACCTGCTCCTTTACATACGGATGTAGTTCGGAGCGCGCGCAGCCCAGAACAAAATTCGGGTGTTGCCTGTGCGTTTCCGCCGAGAGCGGTAGTTCGGCTTCAGAATCGATTGCTACCGCTCTCACCTAATTTTGACTGCTCGTTACTGTCCCACAGGTCACGTATACACTATTTACAGCTCCTTCGGCTCATCTTCGCAGGATCGGGAGGTTAGCCCGCAGATTTTCGCTTCGCAACCAGTTTTCGGGCTGTTAGTGTAATCTTTTTTACCCGGCGCTACCGCGCTCGGTTCTGTGCCTACTCGGCATAACCTTACACTGCCTTGGGATCGGTAATTCTCTTATTTGTGTACTTTGCGTTCGTTTACACGCGTGGCCGTGGCTGGGTCGTTGCGATCGTTACGCCAGGTCGGATGATTGAAGTGAAGCACAAAGTCGCCGTTATAAGAGGCCACTGCGTTATCAAAAGTCAGTTGGCCTATACGCTTCCAATTATTGAAACGGACCTTTTGTGAAAATCCCGGACCATGAGTTGAACCTTCATCAGTGACTTCGATATCGAATCGCAGTGTGCGCTTCGGCGCTGCATCGCCTCGGTCGAAAATCTGGCCCATGACTTCATCGCGAAAGTCCAGCGCGTCGCCTTCGATCTTCGGTTGGTCAGACGCTACGAGCAGCCGCATAAATCTCGGAGAGCGCGTGGGCTCGTTATCCGGTTTGCCCAACTCCGCGATTTGATAGAGCTGACGTTGCGCGGGCTCCTTATCGACCTTTTGAAAAACAAGACCCGTAATAAGCAGGATGGGCGTGCCGCGAGCGCGCCGCAGCACATGAACGTCGGGTGCGTTTCGCAACTCCGCATCGTTGATGTAGTCGGTGTTCTCGCCACCAATATCCTCTTGCGTGAAGAAGCTTGCGGTGCGCAAGAGCTCAGCGTGGTTCGCATCAGTTGTAGGGAAGAGCTTGCCGACCAGTGCCAGTGAGCGCGTATGACCACGGCGCGTCTCGGTACAGCAAGTAGAATAACGTCCTATCACCAACGCTTCGCTGCCTTTGCGGAAGTAGCCGGAGTATTCCGTTGCTTCTGTGATGTGCCAGCGTCCGGTGAGACAAACACCGTTGGGATGCAACAACCGCCTGAAACCTTTTCCGTCTGTGCCCCAGCGCAGGTCAGCATGCGAATCAACCGTGCGAGCAACGGCAAGTTTAAAAAGATATCGTTTGCCGAATGACCAGACACCAATCAGCACGCTGCGAAGCGTGACCTTGTAGCTGGGCATTTGTTGATAAGGTTTAGCGAAGACGGCATCGCGTACTTCAGCAAACCTCGATCCTCTGTAGGCGCGATCCTGGTCCGTAATAGCTTCGGTTCCGTAGTCTGTGATTTTCATATAGTCCGGAACTCCTTACGTAGTCCTGAAGAACTAAAGACGCATTCGACTACCCATTGCGATTGAAGCGAGGCGATTGGACCTATATTCTATTGCCAAGTGTTCGTTCGTGCCAACGTTTTGAGTACGAGATCTGTACCGCGAAGTATCGACGATTCTCCTTTGCTTGCGGTAAACTGCGCGCACCAGTTTACCCATCAGTTCAGCGTCTCGTTGTTCCCCAGAAGCAATCACTGTTCAGTTGGTCGGGAGTGGAACTGCGACCCTTGAGCTTAATTTCTCTGGTCTTGATAACCTCGGACGGCCCATCTTCACTTTTCAAAGGATGGCTTTCCAATTCGAGGAAGTTCCTGAGCCTGCGTCAATACTGCTGTTCGGAGGCGGCCTTGCCCTGCTTACCGCAAAGCTAAGACGTAGACTTTCTTCTCGGAATAATAGTTCTGCGTGAGGCAGAGTTTGCAGCCGGCACACCTTCGCGGATGAACGCAAATCACCGATCTGCGTTCATCCGCGAAGCAAATCAAATCCTAGAAATCGATATCGCCGATCATCGTGATTTCAAACGCTCCGGTGAGCAGGTTCACAACAACTACGCCGGTGCCTGTGCCGTGCGCGCCCGCAAATCGGCCTGTGCCTCCCACGAAGCGAATGACGAATTTATCAGTAGCCGTAGGACTGCCGGGGGCCGGTACTAATGCGCCATCGAGCTCCAGTTGAACCGTGTCGCCGTTGGCGGCAGTCATTGTCCCTGTTCCGTGCGTCAATAGACGACCAGGGTTCGCAGGGTCGGGGGTGAAATTGATTGTTCCAACGGTGGTGGTCAAACCAAGATGCGTCGCCGTGCCGGAGCTGCTGACGTTAGCACTAATCGGGTTGCCATTTTCATCTGTGATGAAGGTCGCGATTCCACTTGCATTAAGTGCAAAGGGGCGCTCGATAGCCATTACGGAAATAGTGCCGAGCAGAACGAGTACAGTTAACGTGAGAACGGTTGAATTGAGAATGCGTTTCATGAGACTCCTTTAAGGTTAATAGCGAATTAATGTCCCTCGGGTGTACATAGAGTCGTAAGAGTTTCTCTATGCTCTCTTGAGCACCGCGGTATAAACAACCGCTTTGCCCCTCCCACGCCGGATGACTCATTGCTGCATTGTCACCCGACAATAGAATACGCGAAAGATTTCGACGTTTAGGGTCATCGCCAGCAAGAGTATTTACCAACAGAGCCATCGCTGTATTACCCGCCGCGAGCCGTTCACCCATAATTCCAGAGCCGACGACTGCAGCGAGCAACATGGCAGTGCCAAGTGCTTCAGCAACAACCCGCTTCGGCAACGGGTGGTTCACGCGAGCTTCCTACAGGTGTTTTGTTCTGGACCATGCACTTGCGTCTCCACGGGCGGAAGTTGACGTGGGCCGCAATCACAAACGCGCAATCTCAGCGATAAGGTGAGCACACGCGGCCACCGGGCGCGAATAGGTAGAAGTCATTAAGAACACAAAGTCTTCACTGTGGCGATGAAACTCGCGGGATCGATAGGCTTTTTCACGTGCGTATTGAATCCTGCATCACGCGCACGGTCGCGATCGTCGTATTCGGCGAATCCAGTAACCGCAATCATTGGGACAGTTCGATAGTCCGGGAGAGACCGTATCGCTTTAGCGAGTGAGTAGCCGTCCATTTCAGGCATAGCGATATCTGAAACGATCAGGTCGAAATGTTCGCGCTGAGCGAGAGTTAACGCATTGGTTGCCGACACCGCCATCACAGCCTCATAACCGGCATGCTGCAAAATCATAACCAGCATGAGCGCAATATCCGTTGAATCGTCCACTACGAGTGCCCTCGCTTTGAATTGACACTCGGGACGATTATCTTCTTTAGGGTCTGGTTCCTGTTTGAGAGGTCTTCGGATAGGCTCAGGCACAACCGCCTGAGTTTGGCAAATAGATGTTAAGCTCATGTTAATGCAACCATTTTATCTTCGGATCGATTTTAATGGAATATGGATTACATCTTCCGAGAACGCTGTTGCTCAACTTCAGCAATACCGAGCATAGCAGCGCGAGCGCTGCGCGTGCCCTGGAGCATTTTCGTGACAGTTCGGCTCTATAGTGCGAAGGCATGCTTTTAGATGAAGAGGTAGATGCAAAGCTGCGACAATTTATCCAGCAATCAGCGTTTACGACCTCAGGAGTTGTAATCACCGACCTGGATGGCACGGCCGTCCATGAATACCGCGGCCAGATTATTATTCCAAAAGAAGTGGAGCTGGGATTGATGCGCCATTATGAGCGCGGCCGCCCGCTAATCTTGAACTCACTTCGCTTTCCTCTTTCAGTGATCCGTACCTTCGGCCGAGACTGGTACAAGTTATCGAATGCTCCAATTCCAACTGTCACACTGAACGGCAGTTTGTCTGGATTTGTGAAGAAGACATCAGAAGGAGAACTTGTATTTGAGGAAGCGGCTGCCTTCCCTTTAACTGCAGAAGAGATCAAGGAAGCTCTCAAGGGAGTGCAAGCAATCATCGACGGCGGCATAAAGAACGTACTGGTCTTTTACTATCCGCGCGACTGGCGCATCGGCGAAGTAATTTGGACGCCGATGCCGGAAAATATCATTGCCATAAAAGAGAAGTATGCGAGCGCCTCAGCCGTGACGGCCGTCGAGTTTCAGAAACTGCAGGATCAGATGCTCGCCGAAGACGTGTGCATGATTTTTCTCCTGATCGAGGCGCCTACAGATCAATTGATGGCGTATCAACACACGAAACGCGAAAACTTCATAACGCACAAAGGCGTCGATAAACTATTTGGCGCCCGTGCAATGTCAGAGTTCCTGCATTCCGATCTGCGACACAGTCTCGGTGCGGGGGACACTGAGCTCGACACGTTTCTCGCCGGAGTAGGCTTAGCTCTGCTGGTTGGAGGTCTTGAGCTTCCGTTTCGCGGGCTAATAGACACGATAAAATTAAAGGATTCATTGGAACTGGGTGCCATCCTGTTCAGAGCAGCAGAACTCGCGGCAGATACCACTCATGGATGATAAGCAGGACCAGCCATCAACCATCCGACATTATCGACATCTTGCCAGGACGATCGTGCAGCAATACTTCGGGAAACCGGCGAGCAGGATCGTCTATAAGTCATCAGGACGCACCAACTATGTCTTCGCCGTAAATCACGTCGAAGGGCAATTCGTGGTGCGAATAAGTCCTGATACGGAGAAGCTCAAAGCCTTTAAGAAAGAACTCTGGGCCTCGCAAAAGGCGCGAGAAGCAGGGGTGCCGACTCCGGAAGTTCTCGTGGTTGATAACGATGCCGTCTCGGAGCCGTATATGATTACCCGCCGCGTGACCGGCTCAGAAGCGACTCAACATCCCCGCAGGCGCAGCATCGTTCACGAAATGGGAGAGTACGCAGCGATTATCAACTCGATTCATACCGAGGGCTTTGGAACGAACTTCGACTGGACCAACAATGGAAAGCAGAATGATAGCTGGGATAAGTATCTTCGGGAGGAATTTGAGCTCGAGAAGCGGCTCCAGATCCTTTCAACCAACAGAATGATTTCGGAAGCACAGTTGAAAGAGCTATTGCGAATCATCGATGAAGTACAGACAAGCAAACTCAAAACCTCGCTGAATCACAGTGACGTCAGGCTCAAGAATGTCATCGTCGACGACGGTGGCGATATCGCGGCAATCGTCGATTGGGAAGACTGCGTCTCGACCATTGCGCCTGAATGGGAAGTTTCAATCGCGCTGCACGATCTGTCGATCGATGAAAAACAGGCCTTCATGGACGGGTATGGATTAAGTATCCAACAGATCGAGGAGATGGCGCCGTTAATAAAGGCTTTCAACATCCTCAACTATTCGCCCACTATCGAACGCGCCTCTGCAGCGGGAGATCAAAAGACTTTAGGCGAGATCAAGTTGCGATTAGACGGATGTTTTGATTTGTATTCATTGTAAGAACAGATATCCACAGATTACACCGGGAAGCTCGGCATAATCTGACTACCTCTGCTCCTGGCAGGAACGGCAACCCAGATATCGTCGCCACGACCAGTCGTCGGCGCCGTTGCAGGATCCTCGGCAATGTAAAGATTGCCATTGTCGCCCGGGCCCGTAATCGCCACGTAAAGAGTATTCGCGCCGCCGCGGTTGTTGCCGCTTGAAGTAGAAATCTCGACGTCTTCAGGACGGTTGTAGCCAGTTGCGCCGGCCGCCGTTGCTGCGTTATCCGCATTCACTTCGACATCCGCTTGATTCAGAGCAACCCATTGAGCCTCGCCTGTTCGATCACCCGTTGGTGCAACTATCCTGAGCGCGTAAGATTGACCATCCGAAAGATCGCCCTGTACGTGAGGCACAAACTTGAAGATATAACCCGGATTAGTTTCGCTGATCGAATAGAGGTTCCCCTGCGGATCGAATCGCATTCCTTCGTGCGACTTGCGGCCAATGGCTGGACGCGCAGTCGCCGCGCCTGAATGTGGATCAATTTCATAAACCAGACCACCTGTGCGTTCCTCGGCAATCAAGAGCGTTCCCCAGGACGTCCAGACGATGCCATCGAGTCGAGACCACTCAGCGCGCTGCGCCAGGACAGTCGTTTCACCGGTCCAAAGATCAGTAGCACTGACGGCGCCATTGCTTCCCACTTCGTGAGTGCGGTAGAGAAAGCGTCCCGCCTGAGGACCCTTCTCGTTCAACGTATGCATATCCGGCAGATCGGAAAACTGCTGGAGCGCGTGCCATCAAGAAAGCGTGACACGCAGTGTTGAATAAGATGAAACAAGCCTGGCAGCGCAACGTTGCGCCGCCAGGCAATCGGCTCACTGTAAGGCTTTTTTAGCTTGGCCCGGTGGATACAGCGGCCCTGGAAGCAACTGCTCCTGAAAGTTTAGGAGTGAAGGGCCTATCGCAAAGGCGTAGATTTGCGTTGCCAGGCTTGGGTTTAGATCGTTATCGCTGATGACGTATAGCAATGTCTTCCGTCAGGAAGATCAGGTCCCCACGCCAGTCCTTCGATCTTCTCAGGAATTGTTGCAGCCAAGTTTAAATCTGCATCGAGCAGATTGATGAATAACATCTTACTGACCGGCGTCACACCGGCAGGCAATGCGCCCGCAGGCAGACTCGGAATTCCGGAAACATCCGTCGCGTTCGTTAGATCGATTTTGTAGATCGTCTTACGTGTCGGTGCCTGAGGCGGTGTTTGCAGATTTGAACGATTATCGCGTTCTACTACTAAGAAACTCATGATCGTTAATCGCCAGAATCTCAGATACGCCTTGCCCACGATTGATCGCGTCTAATACGTAAACATATTCATGAGTCTCACCAGTCAAGAGATCAATCTTGACGATTCGATTATTAAGTCCGAGGCGATCGGTAGTGCCAGGACTGAGCCCATGGTCCTGAATCAAAGCGTTCTGCATGATACCGAACAGTGTTCTGCCATCCGGGCTGATTGCCAATCCCTCCATGCCACGGTTTCCCTGACGTCCTGCGTTGTTGCCGAGCAACTCCGCAGTTGGATCGGAGCTCGGATTGGAAATGAGGAATTTCGATGGGACCTCGATCCGCCGGATAAGATGACCCTGCCGGTTGAATTCAAGTAGATATGGTCCATACTCATCGGAAATGTAAAACGTCCCGCGCGGACTGACGCGGATGCCTTCCGGATCAAGCCTCAACGTGGCGGATTGGTTGTTCGGTACGAAAGCACCGGCAGCGGAACATTAGTCGAATACATACAATTCTCCTGTGGAAAAGATCAGTTGTTTATTGAGTGATAGACGCTTGAAACAAAGATAGACCTTTACCCAGACTCATTAAGGGCTTATGAATCGCGCCTTAAATGTTTGTTAAGGCTATCTAGGTGTCTGTGGGGCCTGCGCGGGCGGGGTGTTTTATTAACGCGGAATTAACATTCTCGTAACGCGGAGAAACTAAGATAGCGACTCTTCAATAATATTGCAGCAAATCTTAAGAGTCCCTTGAATAATGGCCATTTCCAATGAGCTGAGCAGCGATATTGCTATCGCCCTTCTCGAAAAGAACAGGTCCCCGCAAGAGCTGAAACAACTGAAGGAGATCATTCTCCAGGTCCATTCCGAGCTTCAGAAAATGTCGGAAGCGATGCACGCAGATCGCCTGAAGAGAACACAATCAGAAAAAGGCAGAAAAATGGCAAATGGTATTTAGAAGCAGTCGTCGGCCGAGTTTGCGACTTGTGTCTTTTCCCCGCTAACGGACCAGAGCTCGTTGGTTATCGGCAAGTAGGCCGCCTACCATCGTTGAATCCCACACCAGCCAGTAGCGTTTAGTTTGACGTGCAAAGGAAAGGCGAACGTATTTCGAGTTGAAGTTTCCGTCCGCTTTGAGATATGCCGGGCTGAAGAAGTAGTCAACGCGGATAGGGAGCCCAAGCTCGAGACGCATTTGATTGATGTGGTCCTCGCACTCGCCAGTCGTCTTCGAAGTGGTTGCGTCTTCGGAGTTTCTCACGACGTGATCGATTTCATGGAGCAGGCCCCATCCAACATCAAAAGCAGCGCGCGCTTCTGCATCTCCAGCCAAGCGGTGAAAATCTGTGAAGTCAATGAGTACAACGTACACCGGCGGTCTGGATGATTCGCCGCGAGTCCAGCGACCACGAACAACACGACAGAAAGCCACGTCGGATCGCGAGCTTGCATTCTCCAACACTATAAGGTTTGTGCCTTCGTTTGCCTGGGACAGAAGTATTCGTGCGTCTTTAGAACCGCCTCTTAGCTGACCGTCGTCCAAACGCAGCGCACCATTGGTGTCGAAATTCAGATTGGTCCATCCAGTAATCACGCGAAGACTAGCAACCAACTCATCACGATGGGTGCGCGACACCTCTTGTCGAAGCATGACTCGGCTCGCACCGTCAGCAGCGAACGTCGAAAGGGCACTCCCGCACAAACACACAATAGCCAACGACACGTGCGTGATGTTTGGAGAAACCTTCTTGTCGAGTCTGTGTCGCATTGTACTGCGGCTTCCTTAACGCAAAGGGGAGGCGTCGTTGTAGCCGATGTTACCAAAATGTTAACTGAGCGGATAGGGAAAAGTTTTATTTGCGGCTCGAGCCGAACAACATCTGAACGTGACATGAATTCTCTTATTAACCTTCATTTAACCTGCCAGATATTAAGTCGTAATGCGGCTCCTGTAGCTTCACGCCATGAGAGAAAGCGAAACAAGAGCTGAGAGGAGTTTCCTGGTCCAATGTATTTGGTGCGGAGCGAGGATTCGCGAGCGCAAGGAAGAAGAGACAAACGGCGTTTGCCTGAAATGCTTTTACGACATTCTAAGTAATCACTTGCAGGCGCAAAGGCAAACTGTTTTTGGCGAATTTGTAAGTGACCGGTAAATCAACCCGGACGGGTTGGTGTTATCTCCTAAGGTCCCTCACTGGTCCTCACCTCCCGCCTCATGACTGGCAGGTATGGTGCTTGCACAAAAGGTGGAAGCCTGGTCACCATTTTTCTGTTAGACAAGCAAGGACGAATTCGCTGGAAGCGCGTGGGTGAAGGTGACTACGACGAGGCTGAGCGACTGATCCAGAAGCTGCTTACCGAAACATAATCGTAGTCTAAAGACAAGAGCAATTGCTCCTGATGAACTTCTAAGCTTGCTGAAGATCAGCACTCAAAGTTGCTGACCAAAAGTGAAGTAGTAATTCCTAGTCGTATTCCGAGAGGTCCTAGCCATTTCATTCCACGTTGATCGTCCGATATATACCGCGTTTTACCCAATCAAATGAAAGTAAGAGGCGTGAGAATGGTTCGCGGCCGCCGCGCAACGCCTTCCCCCGGTATCCGATTACCAGAGCAACCAAAGTTCGGAACTTAGATAGGTGGATAGAGATAACGATCAAGAGTCATGGCCAGAGTAAAGGTGGTCTTCACTCTCCCGGCCGATTTCTGCATAATATGTTTACGTCTTTCGAACCACATTAACCTTATCCAGCGCCGCACGAAGACCGCCAGCAAGTCTTTGCGCATCATCATTGGCCCAAGGCGTTGTCTCTTTCACGTGTTGCACGTAATGCTGTTCGCCGGCGATCTGTGGAATTGTTGCTTCGAATGTAGGCATAAAGAACGCCGTTACCGCGTTAATCGAAAAGATTAGAGGGTAGATCTGCCACACTGAAGTTTTTTGCAAATGTTGGGTATGGAAGATCTCAGGCGGCGATTCTCTGAGCCTCCTCTTGTAGTCCGTCTTTGAAACGCACGCCATCGATCACTTGGGCCAGACGTGCGGCCCCTTTCAGTTTGCGCCACCGTTGTTCCGCACTCTTCGTCAGCTTAAAGACCATCGCCAGGATGCCAGCGCGCGAGACGCAGCCGCGTGTTTTCGCAGTTCGCAGTCGCACCGTGGCGAAGGTCGATTCGATCGGGTTCGTGGTGCGAATGTGGATCCAGTGCTCCGCCGGAAAGTCATAAAACGTCAACAAGCTGTCCCGATCTTTTGCCAGACACTCTGCCGCCTTCGCATACTTCACTTCGTAGGTAGACAAAAAGTGATAGAAGGCTTGCTAAGCAGTATTTACCGACGTTTCAGCCGTTGAAAGTAGCTTACGTCCTGCTTCGTATCACTAGGTGCTCCACGCATCTTTGGACCAAAGAAAAGAAATAGTTCTCTAAAAATCCGTTCTAATAAGGAGCCTGTAAGACTCGTTGCATTGACAGAGTTCTTCATATCCGTAAAATGCCTTGAACTTGGTCGCGCAAAACATCGCCCTGTTCAAGTTCCTTCGTTGCTAGTGAAGATCCGGGCTGTAGTGGTGTAGTCGACTGGAATGCATTGAGGCACTTGAGCGCACCAACAGATTGTGATCAGCAACTTTTGTCTCTCATCTCGCGTAGAGCAGCGCGCACGAGGCAATTACATGGACAATGCAAGTTGCTGTAGCGGTAAAGGTTTAGATTGGTGCCGAGGGCGGGAGTCGAACCCGCACGTCCTTACGGACAATGGATTTTAAGTCCACAGCGTCTGCCATTCCGCCACCCCGGCATACTGTCAACTAAGTCTCACGTTTCTCACGCATTATGCATTTCGTCTGTCGGTTATATCAGCCGAAAATGGCCGGATGATGTAAATATCGTTAGCTTTGTCGCTTCGGAATTCTATCACCCCGGCTGGCTGTTCTCACAGCGGCTCGAGGATAAATCTTATAGCATCTCGTTCCGCTGGCCGCGCGGAAGCGAGATCTTGAGTATGCCTCCCAACGTTATCTGAAAGCAGTCAGCTTTCAGGATCACTGGCCTCACCCCAGCGACCATAACCCATCAGACATCATTTCTTTTCTTTGGTCCAAAGATGCGTGGAAGATGCGTGGATCACCTAGTGATACGAAGCAGGACGTAAGCTACTTTCAACGGCTGAAACGTCGGTAAATACTGCTTAGTATCACTTGGTATCACTAGGTAAGAAGCCGGAGGGAGGATTTTAAGTCCGCAGCGTCTGCCATTCCGCCACCCCGGCACGCCGTTCAAAATAGCCCGCCGACAGGTACTCACCCTCGGTGGTCACCTGAAAACCGGCCATAGATGGTCACTTCAAAACCGGCCAATGGAGAGTGGCCGGGACTAGTGGTTTTTACGCTTTCCTCTGCATCTTGTCTACTCGATTTTGCTTAGCCCTTCAGCAGCAGTTCTTTTCTTTTATTAACAAACAATCTCTAGCCGCAGAGGCTGTGGGAACTGTGGGAAACTCGGCGCGGTTTGCCGAGTTTTCCAAGGGCGGTGGGAAGGGTGGAAAACAGCAGTACCGTTTTCCACGCTTTCCAGCGCGCGGCAGTTTCCATAGCCTACGGTCCCAAGCAGCGATTTCTTCCGGGGGTGGCTGAAAAACAGCGTCCATAT
>Ga0081539_10000192_pt1 | contig 141686 bp, 130 predicted proteins | sample TabmetS4T2R2_FD_71023 | JGI IMG/M metagenome (GOLD analysis project Ga0081539, IMG submission 71023) | Tabebuia heterophylla rhizosphere microbial communities from the University of Puerto Rico - S4T2R2 | ecosystem: Host-associated > Plants > Roots > Rhizosphere ... | reverse complement strand
CGGGTGAGGATGTCCCGGTGGTCGGGCACCCAATGCAGGGCGGCGTTGCTGACCAGCACGTCGACGTCCGGAGATGGCGTCCAATGGCGGAGGTCACCGACCCGGAACTGCACGCCCGACAGCTGCGCCGCACGGGCGATCATCTCGGGTGACGAATCGATGCCGATGACGTCTGCGGCCGGCCATCGCTCGGCGAGGCTCGCGGTCAATTCACCCGGGCCGCAACCCAGATCGACGACCACCCGGGGACTCGTGGCTCCGATCCGCGCCGTCAGGTCGATGAACGGCCGGGACCGTTCGGAGCCGAAGCGCTGGTAGACATCGGGATCCCACATCGCGTACCCCCAAAACCGTACGTACGTCTTGCTAAGAGTAGCAGTAGGCTCTCGCCGTGGAGAATCGCAGATTTCGCAGGATCGGACGGGATGCCTCGATCATTGGTCTCGGGGCCTGGCAGCTCGGCGCCGACTGGGGCGACGTCAGCGAGGCGGACGCGCACGCCACACTGAGCGCGGCCGTGGACGCCGGCGTGAGCTTCATCGACACCGCGGACGTGTACGGCGACGGCCGAAGTGAACAGATCATCGGGTCTTTCGTCAAGGGCCGCCCCGGCCTGACCGTCGCCACCAAGATGGGCCGGCGGGTGGCGCAGGAGCCCGGAAACTTCACCCTCGACAACTTCCGGGCCTGGACCGACCGGTCCCGCACGAACCTGGGGGTGGAGACCCTCGACCTGGTTCAGCTGCACTGCCCGCCCACCCCGGTGTTCTCCACCGAGGCGGTCTACGACGCGCTCGACACGCTGGTGCAGGAGAAGCGCATCGCGGCGTACGGGGTCAGCGTGGAGCGCGTCGAGGAGGCGCTCGCGGCGATCGCGCGGCCGGGCACCGCGAGCGTTCAGATCATCCTCAACGCTTTTCGGCTCAAGCCCCTGGACCGGGTGTTGCCGGCCGCCGTTGAGGCCGGCGTCGGAATCATCGCCCGGGTGCCGCTGGCAAGTGGTCTGCTTTCCGGCCGATACGACGAGCACACCACCTTCGCGGCCGACGACCACCGCAACTTCAACCGGCACGGCGAGGCGTTCGACGTCGGCGAGACCTTCTCCGGTGTGGACTTTGCGACCGGCCTGGAGGCGGTACGCCGGCTCCGCCCGCTGGTTCCACCGGGAATGAGCATGGCCCAGTTCGCCTTGCGATGGGTGGTCGACCAGCCGGGCGTCACCGTGGTCATCCCGGGCGCCCGCAACCCGGAGCAGGCGATCGCCAACGCTGCCGCGGCCGACCAGCCGCCGCTGCCCGAGTCCACAATGCAGGCCGTCCGTGAGGTGTACGACGATCTGATCCGCAGCCAGGTCCATGACAAGTGGTGACCCGGTGCGGCTGAGGGGCTGGACCCTGATGGTGGTCGGCCTGCTCGCCATCGTCCTGGGCGGATTGTGGACACTGCAGGGTCTCGATCTGATCGGCGGCAGCGTGATGAGCGGTGTCCGTCTCTGGGCGAAGATCGGGCCGGTGGTCGCAGCCGCCGGCCCGATCCTCATCGTCCTCGGCGTGCGCCGCCGCAGCCGGTCCAAGCACCGACGCTGAGACGTCCCCGGCACGCGCCCGGCGCAGCGGGTCCAAACACCGACGCTGAGACGTCCCCGGCGTGCGCCCGGCGCAGCCGGTCCAAGCACCGACGCTGATACGAGGACCCCGGCACGGTGGTCACGGCCCGGCAGCGGCGCAGCACGCATGAGAAAGCCCCGCATCCGACGGGGATGCGGGGCGTGGTCAGGGCCGACCTCCGCCAGGCGGTCGACAGCCGGCGTCACCGCCGGCAGATTGGTCTCAAAGCGGACGAACCTGCTCCGCCTGCGGGCCTTTCTGGCCCTGGGCGATCTCGAACTCGACTCGCTGGTTCTCTTCCAGTGTGCGGTAACCGCTCATCTGGATCGCCGAGAAGTGGACGAACACGTCAGCACCCCCGCCGTCGACGGTGATGAAGCCGAAGCCCTTGTCTGAGTTGAACCACTTCACGGTTCCTTGCGCCATGCTGAACTCTCCTTCTGAAAATGCCGGCCCGGTGCTGAGACTTGGGGTACGGACCGATGACCGTTTTCGAGCAGCGGCGCCGAGAGGCGGCCTCGCAGAAGCGCGTCCCAACCGTCCGGCTCGCGGCGCCTGGTGGGCGCCCGCGCCGGTCGGAAGCAGCAGACCACGTACGCAAAAACTGGGCACACTGTACCTGAAAAAGGTGTCCCGAAGCTGCCCTTGGGGACAACCGAATAGGCCCTTCAGCCACGGGAAAAGGCCCCCGGCAGGAACCGGGAGCCGTTGCCTTGCATCGATGTGTTCGCGGCGGATCAGTCAGGCCATTGGCCGGTCAGTCTCTTGACCCCGACGGCGCCGCCGCGGTCGACGAGCGCCTTCACGAGCGCGAAGATGGCGCCCTGCAGGGCGGCGGCGGCGAGAATCTCCCCCCACCGGCGGTCCTCGTCGGTGGCGTTCGGTGCGTCGTCGTCACCGGAGGCGACCCTCCACACCTCTTTGAATATGAAACCCGCGACCGCTCCCGCGCCGATACCGAGCAGCAGCCCGACCGGCCTGTACGCGATCTTCTGAAGCTGCGGGCTCACCGCCGCCGTCCTTTCACGATCAGAATCAGGCCCACCACGGCGGCCACACCGGCCAGCACCGCGACGAACGGAAGCGGGTTGCTGCGTACCTGTTGCCTGGCTTCATGCGCCTTGTCCAGCGCTCCGGACTCCCGGACCTTGTCGGTGGCGTGCACTGCTGTACCGCGAGCCTTGTCCGTGGCATTTGTGGCCGCCGTACGCACCCTGCCGGTTGCCAGGTGCGCCGCGCCGCGCACCCTCTCGGTGGCCTCGGTGGCCTGGGCCTTCACCTTGGCCTTGGTCAGCTCGACCTGCTCCTTGGCGCGCGCCTTGACGTCCGCCTTGGCGGCCAGCGCCTGCACGGTCTCGCCGAGGTCGGTGCGGGTCTGCGCGATCTCCGCGCGCAGCGCCTCCACGTCGGGCTTGCCCGACTTGGATCCGTTCTTCTCGCTCATGCCCGGCCCCTGTCCTTCACCGCGTGTCTGACCTCATCCACATCCGCCTTGACGCTCTGGATGGCCGCCACCGGCTCGGGCGGTACCGCCTGCGTCACCTGCTTCTTGCCGAGCAGAGCCAGGATGCCGGCGACCGCGAAGAGGACGACTGCGACGATCAGCGCGGCCAGCCATAGCGGCATCATAAGGTCCAGCACGATGATGAGCGTCGCGATCAGAACTCCCACGCCGTACAGGGCCAGTACTCCCCCGCCGCTGAACAATCCCACACCGATGCCTGCGTGCTTGCCCTTCTCCACCAGTTCTGCTTTGGCCAGCGCGATCTCGTCGCGAACCAACGTGGTGATCTGTTCACTCGCGCGCTGCACCAGCTCGGAAGTGGACTGGTCGGCAACCGGACGGGCCGGACCATGCTTAAGGACATCGGCCATGGTGACCTCCTCTCCGTGTGACGCCTCTATGCCCTGGAGAGAGAGAAATCAACCCTCTCGACGGGAAGAAACGGACACCTGTCCCCCGGACCCGGCTGCGGCCTCGCCGCGGGTCTCGCCGTCCGCGCCGCCACCGAAGACCTGGCCATCGGGATCGGTTCCGGACCGGGATGCCGACTGGGCGGATGGCGCAGCCTGGACGCCGGACGCGGTCGCAACGGCGGGCTTGGACTCCCCGGCCACGGGTGGGTTCGTGTCGGCGCGCAGCCGCGGCAAGGCGTCCCGCCGGTTCTCCCAGACCCACGCCACCAGCCGTTCCCGGACCAGGCAGCGCAGGTCCCACAGCGCCCCGGCGTCCTCGGCGCTGACCAGCGCGCGCAGCCGCACCATGCCACCGATCGCCTCGGTCACCTGTAGCACGCACACGCGGCCGTCCCACAGCTCGGAACCTTCGCACACCCTGCGCAACTCGGTCCGCAGGTCCTCGACCGGCACCGACCAGTCGACGTCGATCTCCGCGGTGCCGAGCACCGCCGACCCGGTGCGGGTCCAGTTCTGGAAAGGCTTGGTGGTGAAGTAGGAGGTGGGCAGGATCAGCCGGCGGTCGTCCCAGATCTGTAGCGCGACGTACGTCAGGGTCAGCTCCTCGATCCGGCCCCACTCGTTCTCCACGACCACGACGTCGTCCACCCGGACGGCGTCGTTGAACGCGAGTTGCAACCCGGCGAAGAGGTTGCCCAGCGTGCTCTGCGCGGCCAGCGCGGCGATGACGCTGACCAGGCCGGCAGAGGCCAGCACGCCGGCACCCAGCGCGCGGACACCCGGGAAGGTCATCAACATCACGCCGAGCGTCACCACGACGATGGCCGCCACGGTGACCCGGCGCAGCATCACCACCTGGGTCTTGACACGGCGGGCCTTGAGGTTGTCGACCACGTCGGTGCGCCATCTCGCCAGCGCTATGTCCTCGAACACCAGCAGCAGCGCGCCGATCAGCCAGGCGCCGGCCGCGATGACACACAGCACCAGGATGTGCAGCACCGTGTCGCGTCCGGCGAAGTCGTCGACGCCGCTTCGCAGGGCCTGCTGAATCGCGTACAGCACGACTGTGGCCCGGAACGGCTTGTGCGCCGTCCGGGCCAGATCCGCGATCAGGGGCGAGCGTTTGCCGATCCGGACGACGAACATGTGTATCGCCTCGACCAGCACCACGGCGGCACCGGCGGCCACGACGACGGCGAGCAGCGCGGTCAGGACACCGTTCACGCTCGTATCTCCTCCGCGGGTGCGGTACTCGGGCCATCCCAGCTTGCCCGGCGGAGCCGTGGGAGCAACACCCGCGGAAGAGGTCGGACATCACACCTTGCGGAACTTCGCCTGGAAGAAGCAGTACACCCCGTGGGCGGCGAACCCCGCGGCGATCAGGCCCAGTAGCCACGGACCGTAGCTTTGTTCAGCCAGCGTCTTCAGAGCGGCGTCCAGACCGCGGGCCTTTTCCGGGTCGTACGTCACGGCGGCGGCGACGATGAGCACGCCGGCGATCCCGTACGCGATCCCCTTGGCCGTGTAACCGGCCATGCCGAGCCGGCGCACGGTCCGGTGCACCGTCGGACTCATCTGATAGGTGTTGAGACGCTTCTCGAACTTCTTCTTGAGCCCGTAGACGATAAGCGCGATACCGACGCCGACGACGACCAGGCCGATCAGCCCGACCAGGAACCGGCCGCCGGTGTTGTCCATCATCGAGGACGCGCGGGACTCCTGACGGTCCCCTTGGGAGACGCTGGCACCGCTGAACACTTTGTACGCGAGGTACGCGAAGTAGAGGTACAGGACCGCACGGCAACCGGAAAGGAACCGCTCGGCCAGCGCACGCCGGCCCTGCAGCCCGCTCTCGCCGATGACGGCCTCGAACGCCTGCCAGATCGCGAGCGCGACCATGCCCACGATGATCAGGATGATGAGGAACTTGCCTCCCGGCTGGGCCGCGATGGTCTGCAGGGCGCCGGACTGATCGGTGTCGCCGGACGTACTGCCGAAGGCGACCTGCAACGCCAGCCACGCGAACAACAAGTGGATGACGCCGTAAGCGATGAACCCGCCGCGCGCCAGGTACTCCAGCGGCTTGCTGTTGGCGGCGCGCGACGCTGTGCTCCGTACGTGCTGGCTCGCAGTCATACCCGCAGTTTTACCGAGCGCAACCTTCGCTAAACCCTGGCTTAAGGTCCGACAGCGTGCTAACGCGACACCCGGAACGTGATGTTGTCGGCGTCGATACTGTCCAGGGCCACCCGCAGGCCGCCGACGTCGACGGCCTGCCGGCCCTTGGTCAGCTGGACCTGCTCACCGGCCACCTCGAGCGTGACGGTGTTCTCGTCGGCACTGACGAATTTCGCCTCCACGCCGAGCACGCTGGCACCGGCGTTCACGGTGCGATCGAGTGTCACGGTGCAGGCGTCGAGACTGCAATCGACATCGTCGTTGCCGCATCCGGTCAGCATCGCCGCACCGAGTACGGCGGAGGTGATCAGAGCGGCCAGGCGGGGAGCGGTGGTCTTCAACACCCGAGGAAGGGTACGGGACTTTCACCACCGTAGGCTGGCGGGATGAACGCGACCGTGCAGGACAACCCGGATCAGCACCGCTTCGAGCTGCTGATCGGCGCCGAGGTCGCCGGGTTCGCGGCGTACCGGGTTCGGGACGGCGTCACGGTCATCACGCACAGCGAGATTCATCCGCGCTTCCGCGGCAAAGGGCTCGGCGCTGACCTGGCGAGGCAGACGCTGGACCTGTTGAAGGCCCACCGGGCGCGGGTGATCACCGTCTGCCCCTTCTTCGCCAAGTACGTCGCGGAACACCACGAGTACGACGACATCCTCGAGGAATAGTCGCCACCGAGGCGGGAGCTCCGCCCGATACAGTGCGCGTGTGCAGTTCCTCGAGGCGGCATCCGGAGTCGACTGGTCCGAGGTCCACGCGGTCCGACTTCTCGGCGTGGCTCTGGCCGCGTTGATCATGCTCTGGGCCATCCGGCGCATGTTCGGGGGCAAGAAATAGGGGTATCGGTCCGCAATGCGAATCGGATACTTCCTGTCCAGCGAGGAATACACGCCGGCCGAGCTGATCGAGCAGGCCCGCGGAGCCGAACGGGCCGGGTTCTCCGCCCTGTGGATCTCCGACCACTACCACCCGTGGGTGGACGCGCAGGGCCAGAGCGCCTTCGTGTGGTCCACCATCGGCGCGTTGAGCCAGGCCACCTCGCTGCCCATCACGACCGCGGTGACCTGCCCGACGGTACGCATCCACCCCGCGGTCATCGCCCAGGCCGCGGCGACCAGCGCGGTGCTCACCGGCGGACGGTTCCGGCTCGGCATCGGCACCGGCGAGGCGCTGAACGAGCACATCTTCGGCGATGCCTGGCCGGAGGCGGAGGTTCGCCTGGAGATGCTCGAGGAGGCCGTGGAGATCATGCGTGAGCTGTGGAAGGGCGGCAACGTCTCGTACCGCGGCAAGCACTACACCGTGCAGAACGCCCGGGTGTACACGCTGCCCGAGCGACCCGTGGAGGTCCTGGTTTCCGCGTTCGGGCCGAAGGCCGTCGAGGTGGCCGCCCGGATCGGGGAGGGCTACATCAGCACCATGCCCGACGGTGACCTGGTCCGGCAGTTCCGCGCCAAGGGCGGCGGCGACCGGGTGTGCCAGGCCGGCTTCAAGGCGGCGTACGCGGAGACCGAGGAGGAGGGCGCCCGGCTGGCGTACGAGAAGTGGCCCAACGCCGGCGTGCCCGGCGAGCTGTCCCAGGTGCTGCCCACGCCCAAACACTTCGAGCAGGCGTCCCAGCTGGTCACCCAGGACATGGTCAAGGATGCCTTCGTCTGCGGCAACGACCCGGACGCGCACCTGGAGATGATCGGCAAGTACGCGGACGCGGGCTTCGACGAGGTTTACGTGGCCAACACCGGCCCGCACGCCCAGGGCCTGCTCGACCTGTACGCCAAGCACGTGCTACCCAGGTTCTCCGGGTAATCGGCCTTGACGGCTCGGCGTTTGCGCCGGGCGGCCGAGGGGAACCATGGCCGCTCGATGAAGCTTCCCGTGTACGGACCTCGCCTGCGTAGGGTCGCCCGGCAACAGTTCGGGTGGCCCTCGCTGCGTCCCGGCCAGTTCCAGCCGATGCGGGCCGTGCTGCGCCGCCGCGACGCGCTGGTGGTGCTGCCCACCGGCGCCGGCAAGTCCGCGATCTATCAGATCCCGGCGGTGCTGCTGCCCGGGCCGACCGTGGTGATCTCGCCGCTGCTGGCCCTGCAGCAGGACCAGATCGCCGCGCTGAACGAGCGGGACGATCCGAAGATCCGGGCGGTCCGGATCAGCTCCGCCGAGACGCCGAACCAGCAGCGCGAAGCGATCCAGGAGATCCGCGACGGCCGGGCGGAGTTCCTGTTCATCACCCCGGAACAGCTGAGCGATCCGGACCGGACGGCCGAGATCCGGGCGCTCGAGCCGGGTCTGGTCGCGGTGGACGAGGCGCATTGCATATCGGCTTGGGGTCACGACTTCCGGCCCGACTACCTGGCGCTGGGCCACCTTATCGAAGGCATCGGCCGGCCGCCGGTGCTGGCGCTGACCGCGACCGCTTCGCCGCCGGTGCGCGACGACATCATCGTCCGGCTCGGCTTGCGCCAGCCCGAGATCCATGTGGCCGGGCTGGATCGTCGGAACCTCTTCCTCGAAGCGGCGTACTGCCCCGACGAGGACTACCGGTGGCGCAAACTCACCGCTCTCCTAGACCAGGGCCGGCGGCCGGGAATCGTCTACGTCGCCACCAGGCGCGCCGCGGAGGAACTGGCCGGCCGCCTGACCGAGGCCGGCTACACCGCCGAGTACTACCACGGCGGGATGGCGGCCGGCACCCGCGAGCAGCGGCACGAGGACTTCACCAACGACAAGATCGACATCATGGTGGCCACTTCGGCGTTCGGCATGGGCATCGACAAGCCGAACATCCGCTGGGTCGCGCACGTGACGCTGCCCGGCTCACCGGACAGCTACTTCCAGGAGATCGGGCGGGCCGGCCGGGATGACGAGCCCGCCCAGGCGCTGCTGCTCTGGCGCGCCGAGGACGAGTCGATCCAGCGGTTCTTCGCCGGCGGCGCGCCGAACCCGGTGGAGGTTCGCGAGCTGGCCGCCGCGTTGCGAGCCGGGCCGCAGACCAAGACCGCGCTGAAGGAGAAGACCGGCTACGGGCCCCGCAAGCTCGGCGCGATGCTGGCATTGCTCGAGCAGGTCGGCGCGGCCACGACCGGCGGCCGCGACAAGTGGACGGTGCCGCTCTTCGCGCCGCTCCCGGCCGCGGCCGCCGAGGCCGCCGTCGCCGAGCACGCGCGCCGGCAGGTGATCGAGCGCTCGCGTACCGACATGATGCGCGCGTTCGCCGAGACCCGCGGCTGCCGGAGCCAGACCCTCCTCGCCTACTTCGGCGAGGAGCTCGCGAGACGGTGCGGGCATTGCGACAACTGCGTCGAGGGCACGGCCGAGGAACCGGTCCCCGGGTCGGATGAACTCTTCCCCGTGCACAGCCATGTCCGGCACGCCGATTGGGGCAAGGGCATGGTGATGGGGTACGAGGAGGACCGGATGACCGTTCTCTTCGACGACGTGGGGTACAAGACGCTGTCGGTGCCCGTGGTCAAGGAGCACGCCCTCTTGGAAGGATGCACTCTGTGACGGACGAACCGATGTACTCGACGTGGGGCTTCACCGATGCCGAGTGGGGCCTTCTGGTCGGATTGCCGCAGGCGGTGCTGACCGCTGCGAGCGCCGCCACTCATGACTCCGCACGGAAGACCCGGGCGGAGACCGCGGCCGGTCAGGAGAAGATCTCTGAGGCGCGCGTCTCGGCCAGCGCTCTGGTGGTCGCGGTCGCCGGCGCGGTGCTGGATCAGTCCGGCGATCCGGAACTCGGCGAGGAAGCGCCGGTGATCGAGCCGCGCGACCCGGTCGGGTACGCCGAGGACGTGCTGGGCCGAGCCGCGCAGGCCGCCGCACTGCTGGCCGGGAAGGCGGACGGACCGGACGCCGAGACGTACAAGCATTGGCTGGTGGAGATCGCGGACACCGTGGTCGGCGCGGCTTCGACCGGTGGCGTCCTGGGCATCGGCGCCGAGCCGGTCACGGACAGCGAGCGGGCGTTCCGCGACGACCTGGCCAAGGCCCTCGCCGACTGACCTCTGGCCGACGGTCAGACCCGATCCTCCTACGCCACGGCCTCTTCCGTGCTGGACTTCCGCAGGCCCGTGACGGCGGAGTAGACCGAGCCGATCTGCGACGCCACCCGCTTCCAGGAGTATGCCTGGCGCGCCCGGTCCAGCGCGGCGGTGGCGTAGGCGAACCGGCGTACCTTGTCGTTCACCAGCCGGCGCAGCGCGCCACCCAGGGCGCGCGGATCGCGCGCCGGAACCAGGTCGCCGGTCAGGCCGTCCACGACGGTCTCCGTCAGGCCACCCACGGCGGTGCCGATCACCGGTACGCCGCAGGCCATCGCCTCGAGGGGCGCCAGTTCGAACTGCGACTGCCAGGGCGCCGCGACCAGCACGTCGGCGGAGCGGTACCAGCGCGGCATGTCCCTGGCCGGAACCGCACCGACCAGCCGGATCCGGTCGGCGACCTCGAACCTCTCGGCTATCGCCCGTAGTTTGCGGGCTTGCGGGTCGGCGGTGAGCTGTGCCGGCGGTGGACCGCCCACGACTACGCACTCGGCGCCCGGGACGTACCGCATCGCCTGAATGATGTCCCCGAAGCCCTTGCGCTCGACCAGCTGGCCGACGGACAGGATCCGGGGCCGTCCAGGGTCGCGCTCGGCGGCCGGGCCCTCCGGGCTGAAGCGGTCGCTGTCCACGCCCGCCGGGACGAGGGTCAGCTGGGCGCGAGGGACGCCGATGCGGACCAGCCCGCGTACCTCGCCCTGGCTCTGCACCACGACCCGGTCGACCGCACGGCCCAGCGCGCGCTCGTATCCCGCTCGTGACGGGAGTTTGCCGCTCTCTTCTATGCCGGCCAGCTCGTGGAAGGACTGGACGACCGGGATACCGAACCTGCGCGCCGCGGTCACCGCGGCCAGCCCGCTGGTCCAGAAGTGGGCGTGCGCGACGTCCGGCGCCCAGTCGCCGTCGCGCCACTCGGAATCGAGCCAGTGCGCGAAGTCGCTCATGTGGGTTAGCAGCAGATCGGCCGGAATCCTCTCGGCCGGCCCGGCCGGCACGTGAACGACACGGACGCCCGGCGACATCGGTACGACATTCGGCAGGTCGGGACTGTCCCGGCGGGTGTATACCCGTACCTCGTGGCCGAGCTCGGCCAGCGCGGCCGACAGATCCGCCACATGCCGCAGCTGGGCACTACCGATGGCATCACCGCCGGCGGCAAGCGGGCTGGCGTGCTCGGAGATCATTGCGATGCGCATGAGGTCCTCCTCCAACAGCTCGATTCCGGGGAGAAAGACCGGAGTGATGGCTGGGGTACGCCGTGCAGCATGCCCTACGCCCAAAAACGTAAACATGAGCGCTCCGTTACACACCGCCACCAGGGGGTATGTACCCGCCGTGGCTATCGTGCAGCGTACTGTTCAGGCCCCGCCGGATCGGGTATTCGCCGTGCTGGCGGACGGCTGGACCTACAGCGACTGGGTGGTCGGCACCGTGCATATCCGCGATGTGGACCCGTCCTGGCCGGCACCGGGCGCAAAGCTGCATCACAAGGCCGGGCCGTGGCCGCTGTCGTTGCAGGACTCGTCGACGGTGGTGTCCATGGTGCCCGACAAGGAGCTCACCTTGCGGGCCGGTTTGTGGCCGTTGGGTCAGGCGCTTGTGCGGATCACCCTGGAACCGGTCGAAGCGTCGGCCACCAAGGTCACGATGGCGGAGGACTTCGAGGCCGGTCCGCTGCTGTTTCTCCGCAACAAGATCAACGATCTGGTCCTGCATCGGCGCAACGACGAAAGCCTGCGCCGGCTCGCCGACATCGCTTCCCGTGAGAAGACACGTCAGTCCTGACGCCGCTTCTGCTGCAGAAGGTCGAGATAAAGCTGGAAGTAGCTGTCGAACATCGCGATGGTATCCGCGGTGGCCAGCTGCTTCATGGACCGGAACACCTCGCCGTAGAAGCGTGCGTCGACCTTGTCATGCTTGATCAGGCCGGTGTCGAAGAGATCCACGAAGAGATCGCGGTCATCGAGCAGGGTGAATCCATGGTACGGCGGGATGATCCAGTCCGCGTCGGCCGGTATCAGGCTGATCGAGATGTTGTCCTGCTCGGCCAGCTTGCGAAGTTGACTGATCTGGGCCGGCATCTCCTCAGGCGGGCAGAGCCTGTTGCTCAGCACCGCCTCGGACATCACGAAATCGAAGCGCTTCCGGCGGTCGGCGAGGATCGCCTGCCGATGGACCCGCGCCGACACGGCCTGCGTCACCGCGACGTCCAGCCGGGCCTCGTCCGACTCACCCATCAGCCGCTGCAACGGCGCCAGCACGGCGCGGGCGTAGCCGCTCGTCTGCAGCAGGCCGATGATCACCGTCGGCTGGAACACCTTGACATCGCCGGCCACCTCTTCCTGATGTTCGGTGTCCTGCTGCCGGACGGCGAGCGCCGGCGGGCCCGACTGCCACTCGGCCTCCGGCCGGCTCAGCCGCTCCGCCTCGGCGACAAGCCGCCGTACGTCGGTCTCCGACAAGCGCAGCGCGCGCCCGATGCGCTCGGCTTCCTCGGGGGTGGGCGAGGCCTTACCGCTCTCGATCCGCGAGATCTTGGATTGGCTCATGCCGGTCTCACCCGCGAGCCGCACTCCGGTCAGCTTGCCGGCCTTCCGGAGACGGGCGATCGCGGCTCCCAGCGTTTCGCCCGCGTCGAAGACGGGAGGGCTTTCCGAGACTTCGCTCATTCGACCCCCCTGCCGTCCGGGCGATGGACACTACGACATCAGACGGGCCGCTTCGGTGAGCAACTCGGCAGGGATCTCCACGAGTTGCTCGCCGTCCGGAAGATCGACGCCGGTACGCGCCGCCGACACTGAATAGCCCTGCACGACGAGCGTGCCGCGGTCACTCCGGTAAATCGTCGGACATGTGTTCGATCCACACAAGGTCATGACCAGCTTGAGCTGGTAATCAGCGCCGAGGTCCGGCGCATCTGCAAAATCCTTCATTTCATGATCGGCAGTCACGATCAAACACCCTATTCAAGATTGCAGAATAAGCGCAAGGCAGGTCGCCCAGGATCCCTCAAACGTGGGCGTGGCTCGAAGAACGCGACCTCGCAAGATGCAGCCTAGCGATCGGCCAGGTGGCGGGTCACGGCCCTGGCGCTGGCGAAATTCACGAGTGGTGAATATATGTGGAGAGTCGTCGGCCGATCCCGGACAGTGAAATACACGACAACAGCGCAGCCATCGCCGGCAGCGCATGATGTCGTGTTCATCGCGACTCGGGGGAGGTTCAGATGAATGATGTGGCGGTTCTGGCGGCGGTCGCGTGCCTCGTCATGCTCTTCGTGATGGCCGAGATCATCGCGGCGGTGCTTCCGGTGATCATCGTGGTCGTCCTGGTACCGCCCGAGGAGCGTGCCGCCCTGGCCGACCTCATCGCCGCCACGGACAGCTCGCGACGATTGCGGCTGTGGCCGGCGCTCCGGACGGCCGTCGCCGCGCGCCGCCTCGATCGCGCACGCAACGCGCAGAAGGACGTCGGCATCTGGAACCGGCGCGACACCGACAGCGGAGCCCGGCAACCGGTCAACGGTAGACCGCCCGGTGCGCCCCGCTGATCGCGGTGTGGTAGAGCGAGCCGGTCAGCGCCCGGTCCCGGGCAATCGCCGCCCGCGCCGCGTTCGCACCCGGCGCACCGTGCACACCACCACCCGGATGCGCCGACGCCGAGGCCAGGAACAACCGGTCGACCGGCGTATCGGCCCGGCCCAGCCCGGGCACCGGCCGCAGGAACAACTGCTGGAACGCCGCGGCGGTGCCACCGCCGAGCGCGCCTCCGACCAGTGACGGGTTCTCCCTCTCCAGATCAGCGGGGGAGAACACGTTCCGCCCGACCACCAGCCGGGAGAATCCGGGCGCCTGAGATTCCAGCACGGTCTCCATCCGTTCCACGTGGGCCGCGATGTCTTCGGAAGACCAGGACTGGCGGTGCGGTAGATGGGTGTACGCCCACACCGACTCGGTACCCGGCGGCGAGTGTCCGGCGTCGGCCGTGGTCATCTGGCCGAGCAGCAGGAACGGTTCCGGCGGCATCTCGTTCGTGGCCAGGTGGGCGGCGTAGCGGGTCATACCGTTGAGATCGGCACCCAAATGCACCGTGCCGGCGCCGGCCGCCGCGGGGTTCTTCCACGGGATCTTGGTGGACACTGCCCAGTCCACCTTCACGGTTGCGCCGTCCCAGCGGAAGAACGTCAGGTCCTCCACGAGCCGCGGCGGCAACCAGCGTTCGCCGACGAGGGACAGATACAGGGTGGGGGCCGGCACGTCGGCCAGCACGGCACGCCGGGCCCGGAAGTCCCGCCCGTCGGCCGTGCGGACGCCCATCGCCCGGCCGCGCGCGACGAGCACTCGGGACACCGGCGCCTCATAGGTCACCCGGCCACCGCGCGATTCCAGCCGCGCGACGAGGGCCGAGGTGATCTGCTGCGCGCCGCCGACCGGTACCGGCCATCCGAACTCCTGACCCAGCATGGCGAGCAGCCACCCGTAGACCCCGCCTCCCGCCTCCTCCGGCGACAGGTCCGTGTGCAGGGCACACCCGGCCAGCGCCAACATCGCGCCCTCGCCCCGGAACAGCTCCGATCCCAGCTCACGCACCGACAAGACCAGACGCCGGGCCAGTCGCAACGCCCCGCCGACCCGCAACTGCCGGGCCAGCCCGAGCCCGGACCGCACCGGCGGGAACGGCGTGAACAACGTCCGCAGGATGTGCGGCGACATCGACAGCCAGTCGTCGTACGCGTTCTTCCACCGCGTACCGTCGCCGGCCGCGAACTGCTCCATCGACTCCATGGTGCGGGCCAGATCCCGGTTGATGGTGGCCGCGCGGCCGTCCGGCAACAGATGGGTCAGCACGTCCGGCGCGTGTGTCCATTCCAGACCGTACGATGCGAGATCCAGCGGACGGAGGACCGGCGATGCGAAGCCCAGCGGATAGAACGAGCTGAACAGGTCGCTCAGGTATCCGGGCGCGGTGACGAAGCCGGAGCGCACCGCCCCGCCGGGCTGGGGTGTGGCCTCCAGCACCTCGACGTCCCAGCCGGCGTCCACGAGCAGGTTCGCCGCGACCAGGCCGTTGTGCCCCGCTCCGATGACAATCGCGTCCACACCGCCCACGGCGTGGCGGTACCCCCTCGCGTTTTGTGCAAACCCGCCAGGGGTAACACAGCGTCATGGCGATCGAGCCGACCGTCAATAAGGACGACGAGGTGGCCGCCGATGCCGTCACGCCCGGGCCGCTGCCTCTGAAGATCCGGCACCTGCGCTGGTCGACATGGCGCGGAATCCTCTGGCGCAGCGCGGTCGGCTACATCGAGGACGACGGCAGCGACTTCGCCGCGGCGATGACCTACAGCGTGGTCACTGCGCTGATCCCGTCCCTGGTGGTGGTCGTGGCCCTGGTCAACCTGGTCTCCGACGGGCCGGCCGCGGTGGCGGCGGTGATCGGCATCCTGCGCGACCTGGGTGTCGGCTCGGTGGTCGGCAACTCCAGCCTCACCAGCGTGCTCGACTCGCTGTTGAACATCGAGAACTCGGCCAAGGTTCTCCTCGGCGTCGGTGTGCTGATCGCGGTGTGGTCGGCCTCCGGATACGTGTCGACGTTCACCCGGGCCTCGAACCGGTTCTACGGTGTTCGCGAGGGCCGGGCGTGGTGGAAGTTGCAGCTGCTCGAGATCGCGCTGGCCGCGGTCGCCCTGGTGCTGATGGCGGTCGCCGGCGTCGGCCTGGTGGTCAGCGGGCCGCTGGCGGATGCCGTGGGCAACGCCCTCGGACTCGGCGAGACGGTGCGTACGGCGTACTCCATCGGTCGCTGGCCGGTTCTGGTCGTGATCGCGACCGTTCTGCTCAGCCTGCTCTTCTGGATCGCGCCCAACGTCAAGCAACCGCGCTTCCGCTGGCTGACCGTCGGCGGTGCGGTCGCCCTGCTGGTCTGGGCGATCGTGTCCTTCCTGTTCGGCCTGTACGTCGCCAACTTCGGTTCCTACGACCGCACGTACGGCAGCCTCGGCGCGATCATGGCGTTCCTGGTGTGGCTGTATCTGTCCAACACCGCCGTGCTCTTCGGCGTGGAGGTGAACGCAGAAGTGCAGCGCGGGCGCCTGCGGCAGGCCGGCGATCCGGACCCGGAAACCCCGTTGGCCCCGCGAAGTGGTTTGCCACAGAGCACCTCGGGCACCCACTAGACATGGATCGTGGGAGCAGCAAGCACAGTCCCCGCGTCGACGACCAGATGGCCGACGAGGTGCGCGGGACTCTTCAGGGCACCGTCGGTGGCCGGGCAGAGGAATGGAAGATGGCCGAGCCTTCGGGCGAGGACCAGCCCGGGCTCGGCGAGCCGGCCGGCGACGAGTTCAGCCGGTTCGGCCGCTACATCGGCCGGGTCTTCCCAGCGGATCGGGACGCCGTCGCGGAGAGTGCGCGCGAGCTGAATGCGCCGGACGACGTTCTGGCCCGTGTCGACCGGCTCCCACCGGGAACGACTTTCCAGAACGTCGCGGACGTCTGGAGAGCAAGCAGCGCCGAGTAATTCACAGTAGGGCGGGGCAACACAACAGGAGGGAAACACCGTGAGTACCGTGACCGAGTCCGTTGACGTCAACGTGCCGGTGCGCACCGCGTACAACCAGTGGACCCAATTCGAGGAGTTTCCTCGCTTCATGAGTGGTGTGACCGAGATCAGGCAGCTCGACGCCACCACCACGCACTGGAAGACGAACATCGACGGTGTGCAGCGCGAGTTCGACGCGAAGATCACCGAGCAACTGCCGGATGAGCGGGTGGCCTGGACCTCTACCGAGGGAAGTAAGCAGGCCGGCGTGGTGACCTTCCACCGCCTGGACGACACCCGCACGCGGGTGACCTGCCAGATGGACTTCGAGCCCGACGGCGTGGTCGAACAGGCCGGAGACAAGCTCGGGTTCCTGGACCGCCAGGTCAAGGGCGACATGAAGAGGTTCAAGGAATACATCGAGGGCCGCGGCGGCGTCGAGACGGGCGCCTGGCGGGGCCAGGTCGATCGGCCTGGCGCGTAAGTGACATCGGAAAGGCCGCCGGTTACCGGCGGCCTTTCCAGTTCTCGAGGTACGGGTTTCCGGCCGTTCCGCCGCGGCCGGCCGCCTGATCGGTGGCTCCGCCGGCCACCCGGCCGCCGGGCCGGCGACGGCACCGGCGACAGCGCCGGCTCACCGAAGGGTCAGGCTCCCCACGCCGGCGCGGGCGTTGACCGCGTACCGGTCGGCCGCCGCGCTCCACACCGGGTCGGCGACGATCTCCCCGGCGAAGGATCCGTTGTTCGCCGTCCACGGCGTGTCCACCGAGCCCGCGCCCGCCCACAGCCGGAATCGGACCGGCGAACCGCGGGGCGCCTCGACCGTGACGCTACCCACGCCACCGCGAAAGGTGACCGGGACCGTACCTCGCGGCGGCGGCAACCGGATGTCGAGCAGCCCCGACGAACCCAGGTCCACCCGCGCCACCGATCCCCCGGTGAGATCGAGGCGCTGCTCCCCCGCGCCGGCCGGCATCCGGATATCCCAGCGCACCGCCCGGTTCAGCAGGATGGTCACGGTATCCGGGCCGTCGTCCCCGGTCGGCCGCAGCCTCAGCCGCACACGGCTCGCATCGCCGGTCACCCGGGGCGCCAGCCCGGAGTCCGCGGGCGTGCTGATCCGGTAGAGCAGCCCGGGCAACTCCGCCAGCCGCACTTCGACCCGGGAGGCGGCGTCCCGAACGATGAGATGTGCGCCGGTGTGCCCCTGTAAGGATCCGGCTACCACCCGTTCGGCGGACGGCTGTCGGAGATCCGGCACAACCGCGTCGGCGGGCTGGCAAGCGGTCGCGAGTAACGCCGTGACCAGGGCGAACACCATTCCAAGGCGGTCGGTGCAGCGGCCGGGACTTTGCGCAAGGGGCACCATCGGACAACGCCGCCTCGGCCGAACGGGTGACGGGCGATCCGCCCGGATCCGGCCAGACTGTCGGCATGCGTTCTGGTTTCCTGTCCGAGCGTCAGCGCCGCCTCGCCTGGCTGGGCTTCCTCCTCGCAGCCTTCCAGGCTCCGCTCGCGGCCAAGCTCATCGACGACGCCTCCTGGCTTTTCGCCGTCGTGGTCTCCCTGCTGGTGGCCGCGGTGATCATAGCGGACGACGCGGCGCGGCGCCGCCCGGGAACGGCCGAATAGGGCGGGCGGTATCCCGCTCAGTCGTCGTGCTGGGTGTGCCGCTGGCGCTTGAGTTTCGCCTCGTGCAGATGCCGACGGCCCTGTGCCAGCTCGTTGCGGGCCTCGCTCTCCACCGTGCGGAAGTCGGCGTAGTACCCGTCGTCGAACTCCTCGACGATCTGGAACGTCCAATGTCCCGGAATGACGTTGCGCCCGATCAGCTCCCGCTGGATCCTCTCGGCCAATTTCGGGTGCCCGGCCTGCATGAAGAGGGATACCGCCTGGTCCAGCTGGAAGTCGGCGGTGCCGGTGAGCTGATGCATGGAGTAGAGGTGCCCGCGTACCCGCTCGATCGTCTCCAGCGCCTCGCTCAGCTTGCCGAGCGCCTCCACCGTCAGTTCGTCGGGTCCATCACTCATGCCGTGGAGGTTCCCAGCGCGGCCGACGTTCAACCGACTTGCACCAGTCGTGAGAACCGTTGGCTACCCCGGGCTCCCTACCGTTCTTTCTCATGAATGGCCTGTTCAGCGGCGCTGCCGCCCGCGCTGCCCTGCGCTCCGCCCGTGCTTGCCTCGACGAGCTGACGATCTCCGTCGGCGCCACCGGCCTGGCCGCCACGGCCGAGTCGCCGGCCCTGCTGGCCGCGATCGACCAGCACGCCGCAAGCGTGCGGGACAGCCTCTCGGCCGACACCCGCCCGTTGACCGCGGTGATCCTGGCCGCATACGCCGAGGGTGTCCGCGACGCCGCCGTCAAGCACGGCTGGAGTCCACCGGTCGGCGAGATCGACTGGACCCGCGATGACTGGGTGCTGCGCCGACTGCTCGCGGTTTGCGCGCTGGCACGACTACTGCCAGGGGCACACTGACGCACTCCTCCCGGGAAGCCGGGAAGATCGAGTGGGTCGGCCGGTTCAGCGGCGGCGCCGTCGCCGCGACCGGCCCGTTTCTTCCTCGGGTGACGGCGGGAGGACCTGGGTGTCCTCCGCGCCGCCCGCCGGCGGTAGGACCTGCGTACGCTCGCTCTCGTCGGCGCCGGTATCCGCCGTATCGTCGGCGCGATCGAAGCCGGGGATCAGGTGTGGCCGGTCGTCGATCGCCTCCAGATCCAGCGCGGTGTCGGTCAGCGGCTGCCGCGGCCTCGGTTCCGCCACCGGGATGACCTGCGTGTCCTCGGCATCCGCGCCGGATTGGAGATCCGGGCGACTCGACCCGGCGGCCGGCCCGGACACCGCGTCGGCCTTGCGCCTCTCCTCGGCGATCCGTGCCAGCTCGGCCTTGCGCTCCTCCTCGGCACGCCTGACTTCCTCGGCGCGCGCTTCGTCGGCCTTACGCTTCTCTTCGGCCAGCCGGGCCTCCTCGGCCCGGCGGGTCTCCTCGGCGACCCGGGCTTCCTCGGCGAGCCGGGCTTCCTCGGCCTTGCGCTCGTCGTCGAGCCGCTTCTCCTCGGCCAGCCGCTTCTCCTCGGCCAGCCGCGCTTCCTCGGCACGCTGGGCCTCTTCGGCCTTGCGCCTCTCCTCGGCTACTCGGGCCTCTTCGGCAAGACGCGCCTCCTCCGCGAGGCGGGCCTCCTCCGCCAGGCGGGCTTCCTCCGCGAGTCGGGCCTCCTCGGCACGGCGGGCCTCCTCCGCCAAGCGGGCCTCCTCGGCACGGCGCGCCTCTTCCGCCAGGCGGGCCTCCTCCGCGGCCTTCGCCGCCGCCTCGGCTTCGGCCGCTCGCCGCGCCTTCTCCTCGGCGTACGTGCGCGCCTGCTCACGAATCGCCGCCGACTCGGTACCGGCCTTGTCCAGCCAGCCTTCCCACCGGTACTGCATCGGCCGGACGAGACCACCACCGACACCGACGATCAGCACGCCCGCCACGGTCGCCAGCACCGCGATCAGCAGCGGCTGCGTCACGGCGGTGGCGATCCGCACCTGATCGAGCGCCGCTATCACGCCGAGCGTGATGATCAGGACCGATGCGACCCGGGCCAGCAGCCTGCCGTAGGAGAGCCCGCCCAGCGCGGTGGCGATCAGGTCGTACGCGGCATGGGCGATGGCCGCGGTCACCACGATGATGATGATCGCCACGAACGCCCGGGGCAGCCATGCGATCAGCGAGGTGAGCAGGTCGCTGACGGCGTTGGGTCCCCAGATCCCGAATGCGAGCTGCAGCGCGAACAGCAGGACCGCGTAGAACGCGATCTTGGCGCACAGGTCGGACGCGGTGATCTTGCCGCCGCGCAGAGCCTTGCCGACCGCGCCCCGGTCCACCGCCTTGTCGAAGCCCACCCGGTGCAGCGCCTTACCCACTACGGTGCGGGCGAGGCGGGCCACGACGTACCCGATGATCAGAATCGCGATGAACGCCAGTGCCGTGGGCAGGAACAACAGCACCGACCGCCACATGTCGCTCAGTCCTCGACCCAAGCCGTCCCCGGTCATCGCGGCTCCTTCCCCTCGGCCGCCGGCGCGCTACCGGCACCCATAGACCTTAGGTCGGACGGGCCGAGCCCGCTGAGCTGGATGGCCGGCGAGCGGCGCGCAGCCCGGCCTGGCGGCGACCGGTCCGGAATCACACGGTCATAAACGTGACGAACGGTTGGTACGGCATCGTCCAAATGGAGGACGCAGGATAGTCTCGTCTCATGGTCGGCACGGGAGGCGGGATTCCTTCCGCGATGACCGCGCCGGGCGGTCAGGCAGGCGTGGCGAACGACCGTACGCGCTCCTGCGCCGAGTTGATGCAGGACTTCCCGTGGGAGCGCACCCCGCTCGGCCCGATCGCCGACTGGGACCCGGTGGTCCGGGCCACCGTCGAGGTGGTCCTCGCCTCCCCGGTGCCGATGGCGCTCGCCTACGGTGACGAGTACCTGCTGATTTACAACGACGCCTATGCCGACGTGATCGGCGCCGAGCATCCGCACGCGTTCGGCCGCCCGGCCGCCGAGGTGTTCGGCGAGCTGTGGCAGGCGCCGGGCGTGGGCGCGGTGATAGACGACGTCTACCGTAGTGGCCAGCCGTACCTGGAGGCCGAAACCCAGGTCGCTCTTCCCCGCGGAGCCGGCCGGGTCGAGCAGGCGTTCTTCACCCGTGGCCACTCGGTCGTCCGGGACCTGGGCGGCCGGGTGGTCGGCGTGCTCACGGTCGCGGCCGAGACCACCCAGGTGACCCGCCGGCTGCAGAGCCTCGGCGAGCTGACCGCACGGCTGGCCGCGGCGATGACGATCGACGACGTCGCCCGGGTCGTGCTGTCGTACGGGATGACGTCCTTCCACGTCGACCACTGCGTCTTCGCGGTCGACGACGGCGGTAGCTACCGGTACGTGCGCCGGATCCGCGGCGAGATGCTCGACGAGGCGGACGAGCGCCTACCCCCGGTCTGGAAACGCATCCCGATCGAAACCGAGTCGCCGCTGGTCGCCGCCGCCGAATCCGGCCGGGCGTCCTTCCAGGCGGATGGCGCCCCGCTCGCTCGGATCGCCACCGACGGGCACGAGCGCCGGATCCGGGCACTGGCCGCGATGCCGTTGCGCACTCCGTCCGTACGGGGTGCTCTGACTTTGGGTTATCGCACTGCGCACACCTGGCTGCCGGCCGAGCGCGCCCTGCTCAACGCCGCCGCCGAGCTGGTCGCCCAGGCCACCGAGCGGGCCCGCCGGTTCGAGGCGCAGCACGGCACCGCGCAGTTGCTGCAGCGCAGCATGCTCCCCGAGCACCTGCCGGAGCTGGATACGTTCCGGATCGCCGCGCGGTACGACGTGGGTGTCGACGGCAACGCGGCGGGAGGCGACTTCTACGACGCCTTCGAGTTGACCGACGGCCGCCTGGCCATGGTGCTCGGCGACGTGGCCGGTCACGACGTACGCGCCGCGGCCGTGATGGGCCAGGTCCGCGCCGCGCTGCGCGCCCTGGCCCTGACCGACCCGGCGCCGCCGAGGGTGCTGGCCGGACTGGATCGCCTGGTCGGTTCGCTGGGTGCGGAGTCGCGCAACGAGGAGATCTTCGTGACCGTCGTGTACGGCCTGCTCGACACGATCGACGGCACGATCACGCTGGCCAGCGCCGGCCACCCGCCGCCGGTGCTGCGCCGGGTCGGGGTACGCGGCGAGCCGGCCACCGCCGAACTCGTCAAGGTTCCGCCCGGGGCTCCGCTCGGCCTGGGCGGCCGCTGGCAGACCGGCGTGGTCGTGCTCGAACCCGGTGACACCATCCTGATGTTCAGCGACGGCGTGGTGGAACGCCGGGACCGTCCGCTCGCCGAGGGCCTGGACGCCCTCGTCGCCGCCGTGGCGGCGGCGGTCAGCGGCGACCCGCGCAACCTCTGCTCGCTGGCCACCGCGGCGGTGGCCGGCCAGACCGACGACGATGTGGCCGTGCTCGCGGTCGAGCGGGCGGTGACCATGAGCCGTTCGGCCACCATGCTGGTCGCCGCCGAGCCGACCGGTCCGAGCCGGGTACGCCAGTGGATGACCGCCCGCCTGCGCGAGTGGGCGGTCCCCGACCCGGTGATCGGCGCAGCCATCCTGTGCACCAGCGAGCTCACCACCAATGCGTTGCTGCACGCCGGCACCCCGGCGGAGGTACGCATCGACCTCAGTGCCGAACGCCTGCTCGTCTCGGTCGCCGACACCGGCACCCGGGGCAGCGTCACGCGGGCGCACATCGATGCGCTCAGCAGTCGCGGCCGCGGCCTCGGATTGATCGAGGAGCTCAGCGACACGTGGGGTACCGACCCGACCGTGCGCGGTTCGACCGTCTGGTTCGAGATGCTGATCCCGGGTACCACGACGCGGTGAGCCGAGCTGGAGTGCTCGGCCTGAACCCCTAGCGACCCGAACCCGTGGCCGGGCCGACGCATGTCCGCCGCGCCTACCGGGTAGGGGAACGGGTGTACGAAAATACACCGGTGAAAGTAGGGGTCATGAGCGATCAACCCACGAACACGATTAAGGATCCGGACGACTGGACCACGGGTGACGAGCCGGCCACCGGTGCACAGCAGTCGTACCTGCACACCCTGGCCGGCGAGGCACACGAGCAGGTCCCGGACGACCTGAGCAAGGCCGACGCGTCCCGCCTGATCGATGAACTCCAGGAGAAGACCGGCCGCGGCCGGTGAGTCATCGCCGCGGAGAGGCCGCTCCCGCTATCCGGGAGCGGCCTTTCGTCAACTAGGGTTGACAGGTCGGCACTGTCAACGTACGTTGACAGCCATGACCGAAGCAACCGATCTCGCCGCCGCCGCCGGCAGCGCGGACCCACGGGTGGGCCTGCGCGCGGTGGTGGCGTTGCGCCGCCTCCTGGAGGGCCTCGAGCGTCTCCAGGTGGCAAACGCCCGCCGCAAGGGCTGGTCCTGGCAGGAGATCGCCGACGCGCTCGAGGTGACGCGCCAGGGCGTGCACAAGAAGCACGCGAACCGCATGCCGATGATCGACCCACGGGAGGGCTGACATGTTCGAGCGATTCACCCAAGCGGCGCGCGACGCGGTCGTGCGCGCGCAGCACGAGGCACGGGAACTCGGCCAGGCCCCGGTCGGCACCGAGCACCTCCTGCTCGCCATGCTCGCCGATCCCCGCATTTCGACGTCTCCGGCATTGCGGGAGAGGCAGGTCGACGCCCGGTATGTCCGCGCCGAGATCGTCCGGCTGGTCGGCCAGGGCCCAGAGAGTGAGACCGGCCCGCGGGCCGACCGGGAGGCCGAGGACGCCGCCGCGCTCAAGGCCATCGGCATAGACCTGGACGCGGTGCGGCGGGCGATCGAGGAGAACTTCGGACCCGGTGCGCTACACCTGCCCCACGACACTCCGGGAAAGCGAAAGGGTCTGCTCGGCCGTTTCCACGCCGGCGGCGGTCACACACCGTTCTCCAGCCGGGCCAAAAAGGTGCTGGAGCTGTCGCTGCGCGAGGCCATCCGCCTCAAGCACAACTTCATCGCGCCCGAGCACATCCTGCTCGGCATCGTGCGCGAGCGGAACGGCCTGGCCTGCCAGATCCTCGCCGGGGCCAACGTGGACTTCGACCACCTGCGCGCAGACGCCACCCGGGCGCTCAACGACCAGGCCGCATGAGATGCCTCACTCGGCCCTTTTCTTTCAGATTTGAAGGAGTTATCGTGGTCGCGTGGCCGAACCGCTGAACGACACGCAGCAGGAGCACTGGCGCGCGTTCATCGAGGGATCATGGGCGCTGCACACCCGACTCGAGGACGAGTTGCGCGCCGCCACCGGTCTGAGCATGGCCGATTACCACGTCATGGTGGTGCTGTCCGAGACTCCCGAGCATCGGCTCCGGATGGGCGAGCTGGCCGGGCGCCTGGTCTTCTCGCCCAGCCGGCTCACCTACCAGATCAGCTCGATGGTCAGGCGCGGCCTGGTCCGCAAACAGCCGTGCCCGGCCGATGGCCGTGGCCAGGAGGCAGTACTGACCGACGCCGGGATGGCCCGACTCGTGGCCGCCGCTCCGCTGCACCTCAAGACCGTTCGCGACAGCTTCATCGACCACCTCGACGACGAGGAGCTGGCGGTCATCGGCCGCGCGTTCGCCAAGATCAGGAAGGTCTGACATGCCCGCCATCACCGTCGACGACGTCCTTGTCCTACCCCGGCTCCCGCAGCTCGACCCGGCCGCCGGCTACCGCCCGGTCCGCCGGCTTACCACCGCCCCGGCAGGCTATGAGGGCGAGGGATTCCCGGTTCGCCGAGCCTTCGCGGGCGTGCCGGCGAACGAGCTGGATCCGTTCATCCACCTGGACCAGATGGGCGAGGTCGACTACGCGCCGGGCGAGCCGAAGGGCACACCGTGGCATCCGCACCGCGGCTTCGAGACGGTCACGTACATGATCGACGGCATCATGGACCACCAGGACTCGAACGGTGGCGGCGGCAGGATCAGCAACGGCGACACCCAGTGGATGACCGCGGGCGGCGGCATCCTGCACATCGAGGCGCCGCCCGAGCACCTCGTCGCCAGTGGCGGCCTGTTCCACGGCCTGCAGCTGTGGGTGAACCTGCCCCGGGTGGCGAAGATGATTCCCCCGAAGTACCAGGACATCCGCGGACGGGAGGCAGCCCTGCTCACCACGCCCGACGGCGGCAGCCTGATCCGGGTGATCGCCGGCTCGCTGGGCGGACATCAGGGCCCGGGTTCCACCCATACCCCGATCAATCTGGCGCACGTCACGCTGCAGCCCGGTGCCCAGCTCGACCTACCGTGGCAGCCGGAGTACAACGCGTTGGTATATGTGCTGGCCGGACGCGGCACGGTCGGCGTGGAGAAGCGGCCGATCCGGATCGGCCAACTCGCCGTTCACGGAGCCGGTGACGCGATCCGGGTCACGGCGGGCGCCGCGCAGGACTCCAACGTTCCGGCGATGGAGCTGTTCGTCATGGGTGGCCGGCCGATCCGCGAGCCGGTGGCGCACTACGGACCCTTCGTGATGAACACCCGCGCGGAACTGATCCAGGCGTTCGAGGACTACCAGACCGGCCGGCTCGGAGTGATCCCCGCAGAGCGCCTGCCGCACACCGACTGAGTGGCCGCGGAGGCTACAGGCGCCGTCACTGCATGAGGATCATCGCGGCGGAGCCCAGCAAGACCATCACCAGTACGGCGATGAGCAGGCCCTTCTCCGAAGAGGCGGCAGCGTCCGCTGGGGTGGTCGCGGTGGTCAGCGGCTCGGAGCTCATGGTTACCTCCGGGAGAGGGCGCGAACTTCAGGGTGCGGTCGACCATCAAGCGGGCTTACCGTGAGGGCGTCGTCGACCTCGGAAAGGGCCGCCTTGTGCCACTGCAGGACTGGTTCCTCACCGCGGAGGAGCGTGGCAACCCGGACTCCTCCATACCCACGTGGTGTCCAGGAAACACTGCCGAACCCCTGATTCACGGTAGAACCTACTTCGACCGCCTGGTGGCCGAAGTGGAAATGCTGGAGGAGGGCGATCACCTCTTCTTCACCGACTGGCGTGGCGACCCGGACGAACTCATGCGGGACGGCGGGCCGACCATCGCCGAGTTGTTCGCCGCGGCCGCCAAGCGCGGCGTCATCGTCAAGGGCCTGCTCTGGCGCTCGCACCTGGACAGGTTCGCGTACAGCGAGGAGGAGAACCGCAACCTCGGCGACGACGTCGAGGCGGCCGGCGGCGAGGTGCTGCTCGACCAGCGGGTCCGCCGGGGCGGTTCGCACCACCAGAAGATCGTGATCCTGCGGCACCCCAAGGAACCGGAGAGGGACATCGCGTTCGCCGGTGGTATCGACCTCTGCCACAGCCGGCGCGACGACATCGACCACCACGGCGACCCGCAGGCAGTGACCATGGCGAAGGCGTACGGGAAGCGGCCGCCCTGGCACGATGTGCAGCTGGCATTGCGCGGGCCCGTGGTGGGGGCGCTTGATCTCTCCTTCCGGGAGCGCTGGCGCGACCCGGCCCCGCTGGATCAGCATGGCCCGGTCTCCACCCTGCAGGACAAGCTGCGGCACGCCGACCTGTCGGCCGACAAGCTGCCGGACCGCCCGCCCGACCCGCCGCAGTGCGGTCCGCTCGCCATCCAGGTACTGCGCACCTATCCGGCGATGCGACCGCCGTACACGTTCGCCCGGCTGGGCGAGCAGGGCATCGCGCGCGGCTACACCAAAGCGATCAAGCGGGCCCGCCGGCTGATCTACCTGGAAGACCAGTACCTGTGGTCGAAAGAGGTGGCCAGGCTGTTCGCCGATGCGCTTCGCCAGAACCAGGACCTGCATCTGATCGCGGTCGTACCCCGGCATCCGGACGTGGACGGCCGGTTCGCGCTGCCGCCCAATCAGGTCGGGCGTGAGGAGGCGATCTCGCTCTGCTGGCGGGCCGCACCCGAGCGGGTGCACGTCTTCGACGTGGAGAATCACCAGGACACCCCGGTCTACGTGCACGCCAAGGTCTGTGTGGTCGACGACGTATGGGCCAGCGTGGGCAGTGCCAACCTCAACCGCCGGTCCTGGACGCATGACAGCGAGCTGTCCTGCGCGGTCCTGGACGAGACCATCGACGGGCGCTCGCCGGCCGATCCCGCCGGGTTGGGTGACGGCGCCCGCAGCTTCGCGCGGGACCTGCGATTGGCGCTGCTACGGGAGCACCTGGACGCGGCCGACGACAAGGACCTGCTGGATCCCGCCGACGCGGTACTCAGGGTGAGCGACGCCGCCGACGCGCTGCGCAACTGGCACAAGGGCGGCCGCAGGGGCCCCCGGCCGCCCGGGCGCCTGGTCCCGCACGAGACGAAGCGGCTCCCGTGGTTTCAGCGGCTGTGGGCGGTACCGGCGTACCACCTGATCTACGACCCGGACGGCCGATCATGGCGGGACCGCCGCGCCGGCGCCTGGTAACCCCGCACCCACCCCTTTCCGCCGATCTTGGAGTTGTGGTGGGTGACAAAAGCCACTCCCCACCCAAAACGCCCACCATAAGTCCAAGATCGCGGGGAGAGGAGGGGGCGGCGACGCGGGTTACAGCTGCCAGTGCGCCGGAACCCAGATCGGGGCGTCCGGGCGGCCGGTGAGCGTCAAAGTGACCTGCCACGCCTGCATCGGCGGGCGGCCGGCCGCTTCCCAACGTTCGATCACGTCGACGGCAGCTCGGGCATACCGGTCCGCCTCGGGGCCGCCCGCCAGGATCGCGCCGTCCGGCAGGATGGCGGCGCCGCCGTCCCGGTGCTCGTCGAGCAGCACCAGCACGCTCTGCTCGAAGCCGGGCAGCGCGCCATGGGTGGCCCGGCGGCACCAGATGCCGGCCGCGTACCACAGGTCGCGGTAGGTCGTCGAGTCCAGCGGCGTAGCCCACCTGCCGCCCGTACTTTGCACGAAGTCGGCAAGGGTACCGGCCGCAGCGGGATCCGGATGGGCGAACGGGTGATCCGCGGTGAGCGGCCCGGCCGCGCTCATGAAGCCGGACGGGCAGACCACGGCCGCGGTCACCGGGCCGGGGGCACGACCTCGGACGGCGAGCACCGGATGCGTGCCGGCGTGCTCGATCGGGACCACGGCCCAGCCGTTCGCGTCCAACTGGTCCAGCCAGTGCGGGGACACACCGGCCACCCCCACCGTCACGATGACCCGATCGAAGCGTTCTCCCGGCGCGCCCGCATATCCGTCACCGAGCACCACGCGTACCCCGGTGATCTCGGTCTTCTGCACGGCGGCCCGCGCGCGCTCGGCCACGTCGGCCTGCACGTCCACGCTGGTGACCCGGGCGCCCAGGGTGGCCATCAACGCGGCGTTGTAGCCGGTGCCGGCACCGATTTCGAGAACCCGCATGCCGGGCCGCAGCTCGAGCGCGGCAAGCATGATCGCCATCAGTGACGGCTGGCTGGACGAGCTGACCGGGACGCGGCCGTCCACCTTGGTGACCAGCACGTCGTCGCTGTAGACCGTGGGCAGGAAGTCGGCGTCGCCGGGCTTGACCCAGGTGCCGTCGCGGCGCTGGAACCCGTCCGCGACGAACGCTTCACGTGGCACGGCGGCGAACGCCTCGGCCAGTTCGGCGGTCATCGAGGCGCCGTCGAGGCGGATCTGCTCCACATAGCGGGCCCGCAGCTCGGCGTGGGTCATGTCTCTACGGTAGGACCAGCCGCCCCGCGGCGGTGAGCTGGTCGGGCACGTCGGCGGCATGGTACGGGTACTCGGCGGGCTCGACGTTGGCGAGGAAGTCGGCATACACGCCGGCTTCGTACAAGTGCTCCACCGGACGCATCAGTTCGGCCGCCCGCTGCGGATCGCTACCCGGGACGGCCAGCCGCCAGCGCAGCGCCCACGCCGCCACCAGCTCCTCCGCCTCGCCCGGAGGCAAGCCGCCGGCCAGCCGGAGGATGTCGATGGCCGGGTTGCCGACCGACGAGTCACCCCAATCCATGATGACCACCGCGCCGTTCTCCACCCGGGTGTTGCCCGGGTGCAGGTCGCCGTGTACCAGCGTGTCCGGCAGACCGCAAGCCGCAACGGCGCGGAGCCGCGCCGGCAGCCCGTCGATCACCTCGCGAAGTCCGTCGATCTGGTCGAGATACGGTTCCGCGACACCGGCGAGCGACTCGGCCGACAGCCGCTTGTCCGGCATGCCGGTGGCCAGCAGGTCGTCCACGTGTCCGGCGAACGCCGCCTGGACCGGGTGCCACTCCTCGGCGATGCGGGCGCAGACGTCGAGGCCGGAGCCGTACTGGTCGGCCCCCGGCACGTGGGCGAGCAGCATGCGCCCCTCCTCCCCCGCGGCGAGCAGCGGCGGCACCAGGCCGGGCGCGACGCCCGCCACCAGGCTCAGCACCTGCGGCTCGTGCTGGAAGAACCTCGGCACCTGCTTGAGCCAGGCGACCGGTTCGGCGTTCAGGTCGAAGTGCCAGATGGCGGAGAGGTTCCAAGTGCGCTGCTGCACCGCTGTCGTCCCCGGCACGCCGAGCGCCTCCAGCGCGGCGAGCCCCCACCGTACCGAAGCGGCCGGGCCACCTGGCTGCGCGTACGCGGCCCGCTTCGGGTGCGGTGACAGGTCCACCTCGACCGGTGCCAGGCCGACCGGCGCCGGCCCGTCGACCTGCGCCAGATACGTGACGTGCCCGCCCGGCCACTTCGGCCGGTCGGCATGCAGTATCCGGAGCACCTGCACGTCCACCCCGTCCCGGGAGCGGGCGGCGGCCACGGCCTCGTCGACCTCCGGCCACCACGGCACGGACACCTCGAACGGCGGCAGGGCGCCGAGCAGCTTGCCGGTCGCATCGACCAGGACCAGAGTCACCGTACGGCTCACGCCGCAGACGGTAGCGCCCTCGCCCCCTGACGGCCGCCCCATTCTTGCAGCACGGCGTCGCGGGGAACCTTACAACTCCTCCCGCTCGAGGAGAGTGCCACCGGGCCGGTCACCGGTCACCCGGCGTCCGCGCAGCCAGGTCGCGCGCACCACACCATTCAAGGTCATCCCGGCGTACGGCGTGACCGGGTTGCGGTGATGCAACCGTGCGGGGTCGACCACGAAGGTGTCCTCGGGGTCGAAGGCGACCAGATCGGCGTCCGCGCCGACCGCGAGCCGGCCCTTGCGGGTCAGCCCGACCAGATTCGCCGGCCGGCGCGCCATCCAGCTCACCACGTCGGTCAGCGTGAACCCGCGCCGCCGGGCCGCGGTCCAGATCACCGCCAGGCCGAGCTGCACGGATGCGATGCCGCCCCAGGCCGCCGCGAAGTCGCCGGTGTCCCGGTGCTTGAGGTCCGGCGTGCAGGGTGAGTGGTCGCTGACCACGCAGGTGATCAAGCCGCCGGCGAGAGCGGCCCAGAGCCGGTCGGCGTTTGCCGCGTCCCGGATCGGGGGGCAGCATTTGAACTCGGTGGCGCCGGACGGGATCTGGGCGGCGTCCAGAGTGAGGTAGTGCGGGCAGGTCTCGGCGGTGACACGTACCCCCTCGGCCCGGGCGGCCTCGATCAGCGGCAACGCCGTCGCCGACGACAGATGCAGGATGTGCACCCGCCGACGCGCCTCGCGGGCCGCCTCGATCGCCGTCCTGACCGCGGCGTGCTCGGCATCCGGTGGCCGCGAGGCGAGGAAGTCGGCGTACTCCCGTGACGAGACGGCGTGATGCAGGTGGTACGGATCCTCCGCGTGCACCACGAACAGGGCGTCCACCGCGGACATCGCCTGGCGCAATTCGTCCGGGTCGAGCGGCGGGAACTCGGGAATCCCGGAATCGGCCAGGAACGCCTTGAAGCCGAACACCCCGGCGTCGTGCAGGGCCGGCAGGTCGGGCGCGTTGCCCGGGACGGCGCCGCCCCAGAAGCCGACGTCCACATGGCATTGCCCGGCGGCGGCATCCCGCTTGACGCGCAGCGCATCCGCGGTCACGGTGGGCGGCAGGCTGTTCAGCGGCATGTCGACAATCGTGGTGACCCCGCCCGCCGCGGCCGCCCGGGTGGCACTCGCGAAGCCCTCCCACTCCGTACGGCCCGGCTCGTTGACGTGTACGTGCGTGTCCACCAGGCCCGGCAGCAGCGCGGTGTTCCCGAGGTCGGCCTCCTCGCCCGCCGCGATCACCGCGTCGTACGCCTCCACGCCGACGATCCGCCCGTCACTGACCAGGACTGCCACGGGCCGTTCCCCGTCCGGCACGGCCGCACGCCGGGACCGAACCACCAGATCGACGGCCGGCAGATCAGTCATGCGTCGAGCCTAGTGCCGCGACCAGCCCGCGCCGCCGGTTTCCTCAGTCGATCGAGTCGTACGCCGCCGTGGTCAGGAAGTCGGCGAAGTCGTCGGCGAGCGCGACCCGCTCGAACAGCTTCCGCGCGTCGTCGAAGCGGCTGCTCACCCAGGCCTCGTCGCCGATCGTTGCGCGGATCTTGGCGAGCTCCTCGTCTTCGATCCGGGCCACCAGGTCGGCGGTGATCGCGGTGCCGTCGTCCATCCGTACGCCGTTGTGCATCCATTGCCAGATCTGGGATCGCGAGATCTCCGCGGTGGCCGCGTCCTCCATCAGGTTGAAGATCGCGACCGCGCCGTTGCCGCGCAACCAGGCCTCCAGGTACTGCAGGCCGACCGAGACGTTGGAGCGCAGCCCGGCCTCGGTCACCACGCCGCCGGTCGCCGCCACGTCGAGGAGTTGCCCGGGCGCGACCGACACGTCCTCGCGTTTGACGTCGAGCTGGTTCGGCTTGCCGCCGAGCACCCGATCGAAGACCTCCCGGCAGACCGGTACGAGATCGGGATGCGCCACCCACGAGCCGTCGAACCCGTCGCCCGCCTCGCGTTCCTTGTCCTCGCGGACCTTGGCCAGCGCGACCTCGTTGACCGACGGGTCACGGCGGGACGGGATGAAGGCGGCCATGCCACCCATCGCGAAGGCACCGCGCTTGTGACATGTCGAGACGAGCAGTTCGGTGTACGCGCGCATGAACGGTGCCGTCATCGTCACCGCCGCCCGGTCGGGAAGCACCATCGACGGGTTGTCACGGAAGTACTTGATGATGCTGAACAGGTAGTCCCAGCGGCCGGCGTTCAGGCCGGAGATGTGCGGGCGCAGCGCATACAGGATCTCGTCCATCTCGAACGCGGCCGGGATCGTCTCGATCAGCACCGTGGCCCGTATCGTGCCCTGCGGGATGCCGAGCTGCCGTTGGGCATCGTCGAATACGTCGTTCCAGAGCGCCGCTTCCCGGTACGACTCCATCTTCGGCAGGTAGAAGTACGGGCCGCTGCCCCGGTCGATCAGCTCCTGGGCGTTGTGAAAGAAGTAGAGGCCGAAGTCGACCAGCGCTCCCACCGCCGGCTCCCCATCCACCGGCAGATGACGTTCGTCCAAGTGCCAGCCGCGGGGCCGCATGACGATCGTCGGATACGGGCCGTCGCCCAGCTCATAGGTCTTCGCGTCGGTCTGCAAGGTGACGGTCCGCCGGATCGCGTCGTACAGGTTCTGCTGACCACCGACGACGTTGGCCCAGTGCGGGGTGTTCGCGTCCTCCAGGTCGGCCAGCCAGACCTTGGCGCCCGAGTTGAGCGCGTTGATGGTCATCTTCCGCTCGGTCGGTCCGGTGATCTCCACCCGGCGATCGGTGAGATCCCGCGGCGCCGCCGGCACCGTCCAGTCACCGGCCCGGATCTCCGCCGTCTCCGGCAGGAAGCCCAGCGTGGCACCGCCGGCGATGGCGGCGCGGCGTTCGGCTCGGGCGGCGAGAAGTTCGTCACGGCGGGGCCGGAACCGCCGATTCAGATCGGCTACGAACGCCACGGCCTCGTCGGACAGGATCTCAGTCACGGTGGATGGCTCCCCTCGGGCTCTCATACTCCCTCACCGTATCGGGCTGTCGTGTCGTGGGCAGCGTGCGCTGTCGTCTCCGGGCTCGGCTGCGTCAGCGCAGCGCATCGAGCAGTCTCTCCAGCCGCAGCAACGCGATACGGCGCAGCTCGTCGGCCACGATCGCCCGTTCGGTCTCCTCGTCGTTGCCGAGCCGTTGCCGCGCGGCGGCCAGGATCTCTTCCCGGCTGCGGCCGCTCGCGAAGATCAGGAACACATGCCCGAACCTGTCCTCGTAGGCCTGGTTGACCTCGACCAGCGCGGCCCGGGTCGCGTCGTCACCGTTCCGCGCCGCAGACTGCTCCCGCCGCGACCAGGCCGCCTCCGTGGAGTTTCCCTGAGCGCGCTCCCCGATCCGCGGATGCGCGGCCAAGCCCTTCGCGACCTCGGCCCAGCTCAAGCCGCGTGCGGCGGCATCGGCCGCGGCCATGATGTCGGCCCGTCCCCGGTACGGGCGCCCCGCCGCGATCCGGGCACCCCACGCCGGCGCGGCACAACAGGCCAGGAGACCCTCTTGGAGCCGCTCGGCGGGCATGGAGTTGAACTCTTCGACCTCGTCCACAGTCACCCCCTGCGCGTCGCTGATCGTGGAGATCGTTCGGATGGGCCCGCGGCGTCTCAGGACGCCAGGTTCGCGCTCCGCGATGCCGATTGGTGGGACCGGTGCTGCGCCGGGATCTGCGGCTTGGACAACATGTGCACCGGCACAGGCGGTCCGAACAGGTATCCCTGTCCCATCGGACACCCCAGATCGGCCATCGCGTGCGCCTGCGGCTCTGTCTCGATGCCCTCGGCCACCACCGCCACGCCGAGCTCCGCGCAGATGGCCAGCACCGACCGGCACAGCGCTCCGGCTCGCTCCGGTGTGATGTCCACATCGGTGAGTGCCGAGTCCAGCTTCACGATGTCCACCGGCAAGGAATGCAACTGGGCGAGCGCGTTGTAGCCGCTGCCGAAGTCGTCCAGCGCCACCCGGACGCCGTACGAGCGGAGCCGCCCCACCACCGTGACGGCGCGCGGCATGTCGGGTATGCGGCGCGTCTCGGTGATCTCGATGACCAGCCGGGACGGGTGGATGGCGTGCCGCGCCAGCGCCCGGAACACCGCATCCTCCAGGCAGTTCTGGCCGAGCCGCGCGGCCGAGACGTTGACGTGCACATCGATCGGGCGGCCGTAGACGTTCGCCAGGCCGGCGGCATCGGCACACGCCCGGTTCAATACGAAGTCGTCGATTGCCGCCACCAGGCCGGTGCGCTCGGCGACGGTCACGAACACATCTGGGTCCACCGGCCCGACGACCGGATCGGTCCACCGGGCCAGCGCCTCGACGGCCACGGTCGCGGCGTCCGCGAAGCGCACGATCGGCTGGTAATAGACCTCGAACCCGGCCGCCGCCGGGTCGCCGGCCAGCGCCCGGGCGAGCAGGTGTGGCAGATCGGCGTGGGGTCCGCCGTCCGCCGTGCCCGCGTATCGGGCGATCGTGCCCTTGCCCCGCCGTTTGCTGGCATACATCGCGGCGTCGGCGCGCCGCAGCAGCGTGTCCGCCGACGGGTGCGCGTCGGCGGAATCGGGCAACACCATTCCGATACTCCCGCCCACCGCGATGGTCCGACCGTCGATCAGGAACGGCTCGCGCAGCGCCGCCAGCATCCGGTGAGCGATCAGCTCGGCCTCGCCGGCGCGATGGTCCAGCAACACCGCGAACTCGTCACCGCCGAGCCGGGCCACCAGGTCCTCGGGCGGTACGCAGTCGACCAGCCGATCGCCGATCGCGCGCAGCACCCGGTCGCCCGTAGCATGGCCGAAGCTGTCGTTGATCAGCTTGAAGTCGTCCAGGTCGGCGAAGAGCAGCGCCACCGGCAGCCCGTCACGCCGGTGTGTCTCGAGCGCCTTGCCCAGCCGTTCGCGGAACAGCGCACGGTTGGCCAACCCGGTGAGCGGATCATGATATGCCTGGTGGTGCAGTCGCTGCTGACCCTCCGACACCCGCGCCAGCAGGACCGCGTTGTCGACGATGGTGAACATCTGCCGGGCCACGACCAGACCGAGGCCCAACCATCCGAGGTACGCCTCGAACGGCGTCAATTCGTCACGGGAGCCCGTGCGCACCGCGATGACCACACCGGTCGCGACCACCGGGAAGTACGGCAGCAGCAGATGCAGCCAGTCCGCCTCGCGCCGGATCACCGTGGTCGCGTCGGGCGCGGCGGGCGGGCTCATCGCGGCGAGCGCCATCAACGCCGGCCCGAGCAGGTAGCCGGCCGACTCCAGAGGTGAGAGCCCGCCGCCGGCCACATTCAGCAGGCGCAGCGTGTCCGAGAAGCCGAGCGCGACCAACGCCGCGCCGATCAGTCGCAACGGCGTCCGCTCGGCTGCCGTCGACGGCCGTGTGATGAGCAACAGCGTCGCCATGACGGCGAGTACCAGGTCCGCGAGCGGATAAGCCGCGGCGGTTCCCACGATGGCCGGGCGCTCGACGGCCGCTTCGAACACCCGCCCGGGCACCGCGGTCCAGATCAGCGCGAGCATCGACCCGGAGATGAGCACGCTGTCGATGATCAGCACGACCAGGTCCCGCCTGCGGGCCGCGGGCACCGGCCGCATCATTGCCGACGCGCTGATGAGCAGGGCGAACAGCAAACAGATCGGCAGTACCAGGAAACCGACGTCGCTGACGCCTGTCGCGACCGCACCGCGTCCCGGGTCGGCGATGTCCTGCACCAGCCACCAGACCCGAACCAACGTCCAGGTGACCAGCCCGAGGCCGAGCACCCAGCGCCAGCGGCGCCCGGCGCCGGACCTGCGGCGGGACGTGGCCAGGCAGATCCACGCGGCGATCGCGCCGGCCGTGAGCTGCCCGGCATTGAGGTAGAGACGTTGTGCGAAGTCGTCGGTGATCAGCCATTGACCGCTCGCCACGACGGCGGCGACGAGCGCCAGCGTCACGGGTAGTCGCACCGTGAGTAGCCGTGCCGTCGTCATCACCGTCCGCAGCTCGGGGCGCTCAAGTTTGAACTAAGCCGCGCCTGTTGTCAGCCCGCGCCGAGTACAAGCCCGGTGTAACCTACCGCAGGCCGGGCGGCGGGCAAGTATCCAGCAGGTGCCGCTCAGTCGTCGGCGACCAGATCGGCGACGATCACGGTGACGTTGTCCGGACCGCCGCCCTGCAACGCCAGCTCCAGCAGCCGCTCCGCGCATTCCTGCGGATCCCGCACCGCGGCCAGCTCGTCCTCGATCCGCTCGGCCGGGACGACCGTGGTCAGGCCGTCGCTGCACAGCAGCCAGCGGTCACCCGGCTCGGGCTCGACGATCATGTACGACGGGCTGACCGGCTCGCCTTGCAACGCCTGGGTGACGACCGCCCGCCTGGGATGGCCGGCCGCTTCCTCCGGCCGGATCAGGCCCTGATCCACCAGCATCTGCACGTACGTGTCATCTTTGGTCAGCTGGTTCAACCGGCCGTCACGCAGCAGGTATGCCCGCGAGTCACCGACGTGGGCGAGCGCCGCCCGGTCGCCGGAGAAGATGACCGCGGTCATCGTGGTGCCCATGCCCTCCAACGCCGCGTCCTCGGACACCTTCTCGGCGATCCGCCCGTTGGCCACCTCGAGGGCCTTGTGCAACGCGTCCATCTGGTGCTCGTTGCCGATCGGCATGTCCAGCGAGGCCATCGCGTCGACGGCGAGGCGGCTTGCCACGTCGCCCGCCGCCATGCCACCCATGCCGTCGGCAACGACGAGAAGACGGTCACCGGCATAGAAAGCGTCCTGGTTGTTGCTCCGGGCGTGTCCTTGATCGGTGACGGCCGCCCATCGCAGGTGCAAGGTCATGGGCTGAAGCCTGCCAGGTCGCGCCCAAACTGTCTGCACGCGGTGGGCGGCGCGCCGCAGATGGGCGCGCGAAACGTCGTCAGGACGTCCACGCCGGGCGGCACACGCGGCCGGCCGGCCGAGGGACGGGTCACCGCCAGGCGACCACCGCGGCCGACTCCGGCGGCAGCTCGACCCGGTCGCGTTGCAGCGCGACGCCCGGCTCGGTGGCGAGAAGAACCTCGCCCGGCACCGAACCCAGGCCGACCGTCTGCGGTACCGGCGCCAGGTTGGCCGCCACCGCGCAGCGCCCGTCCACGCCGGCCCCCCGGCGCACCACCACGTACTGGTCGCCGTGCCAGACCTCGACCTTGTCCAGTCGCGGGTCGGAGAGGTCGGGACGGCTACGACGCAGGGCGATCAACCGCTTGTAGAGATCCAGAATGTCCGCGTGCCCCGGCTTGGCCGGTTCCGACCAGTCCAACGTGGATCGGGCGAAGGTGCTCGGGTCCTGCGGGTCCGGGACCTCGGTTTCGGCCCAGCCGTGCGAAGCGAACTCGCGCCGCCGGCCGTTCCGCACCGCGGTGGCCAGCTCTCGCTGCGGGTGACTGGTGAAGAACTGCCAGGGACTGCCGGCCGCCCATTCCTCACCCATGAAGAGCATCGGTGTGAACGGCGAGGTCAGCAGCAGCGTGGCGCCGACCTTGAGCAACCCGGGCGAGAGCGTGGCGGAGAGGCGGTCGCCGAGCGCGCGGTTGCCGATCTGGTCATGGTTCTGCAAGTACGCGACGAACCGGTGTCCCGGCGTGCGGTGCCGGTCGACCGGCCGTCCGTGCGTACGCCCGCGGAAGCTGGACCAGGTGCCGGCATGGAAGAACGCGCCGGTCAGCACGGCCTGGAGACTCTCCATCGAACCGAAGTCGCCGTAATAGCCCTGTCGTTCCCCGGTGAGCATGGCGTGCAACACGTGGTGGACGTCGTCGTCCCATTGCGCCTGCAAACCGTATCCGGCGCCGTCGCGTGACGTGATCAACGAGGCGTCGTTGAGGTCGGACTCGGCGATCAACGACAGTGGCCGGCCGAGGTGGGTGGACAGGCTCTCCACCTCTACGGCCATCTGCTCGAGCAGGTGAACCGCGGTCTCATCGACGAACGCGTGCACGGCGTCCAGCCGCAGCCCGTCCATGTGGTAGTCGCGGAGCCAGCCGAACATGCTGTCGATGATGTACCGCCGTACCCCGTCGGAGAGCGGGCCGTCCAGGTTGATCGAGGCACCCCACGGGTTGCTCGCGGACGCGTTGAGATAGGGGGCGAACATCGGGGCGTACGCCCCGCTCGGGCCGAAGTGGTTGTAGACCACGTCGAGGACAACGCCGAGACCCTTGCCGTGGGCGGCGTCGACGAACCGCTTCAGGCCGTCGGGACCGCCGTACGCCTCGTGCGGGGCGTACCAGCAGACCCCGTCGTATCCCCAGTTGCGTTCGCCGTTGAAGGAGCTCACCGGCAGCAGCTCGACCAGGTCGACGCCGAGCTCGACCAGGTGATCAAGACGCTCGACGGCGGCGTCGAAGGTGCCCGCGGCGGTGAAGGTGCCGACGTGCATCTCGTAGAGGACGGAGCCGGGCAGCTGGCGGCCGGTCCAGGAGCCGTCCGACCACGGGAACGCCGAATGGTCGTACACCCTGCTGGGACCGTGCACGCCCTCGGGCTGCCACAGTGAGCGCGGGTCGGGTAGCGGGGTGTCTGCGTCCGGCAGGACATAGGCGTAGTCGGTACCCGGCCCGGCCGACGGGACGTCCAGGACCCACCAGCCGTTCTCACCGCGTTCCATGTCGCGATCATGGCCGCCCAGACGAAGCCTGACCGTCTTCTCCGGTGCCCAGACCGTGAAGCGCGTCATGACTCTTTCACCAGCAGGGCGACGGGGTACGTGTGCAGCAGGTCGGCGACCGCCAGGCGGCTGCCGCCGTAACTGGTGTTGGTGAAGACCTCGGTGAAGCTGTGGCCGTCGAGGGACAGCGTGGTGTCCTGCCAGCCGCCGTGGCGGGACAATCCGACCGGCAGCCGGGTGGCCACCGCGACCACGCCGCCGCGGTCGAAGGCCAGGACGTGCTCGCCGACCCGCCCGTCGGCGAACGCCGGGCGGTAGCCGGTGAAGAGTTCCGGTCGCTGCCGGCGTAGCCGCAGCGTACGGCTGGTGACCAGCAATTTCGCCGCACCCGACTCGTCCACCGGTGGCAGCCATCCGGCCTCGATGCGGCCCAGCAGCTCGCGGCGCAGAGCGAAGTCGACCGGGCGGCGGTTGTCCGGGTCGACCAGCGAGTAGTCCCACAGCTCGGTGCCCTGATAGACGTCCGGCACACCGGGCATGGCCAGTTGCACCAGCTTCTGGCCGAGCGAGTTGACCCACCCCGGCGGGGTGATCGACGCGGCGAAGTCGCCCACCTCGGCGTGCAGCGACGGATCGTCGTAGATCCGGTCGACCATTTCGCGCAGGCCGGTCTCGAATCTCTCGTTCGGCTGCTGCCAGGTGGTCGCGACGGCGGCCTCCCGGGCGGACTTCAACGCGTACGCGAGGAGCCGCTCCCTGGAAAGCGGCCATGCGCCCACCGCGGCCTGCCAGATCAGATGGGCCAGCGACGGGTCCGGCAGCGGATTGAACCGCACCCATCGGCGGACCAGCTCGGTCCAGTCGCCGGGCAACTCGGCGAGCACCGCGAGCCGGGCCCGCACGTCCTCGCTGCGCTTGGTGTCGTGCGTGGAAAGCGATGTCATCCCGGTCGGCCAACGGCGCTGCCGGTCGTCTGAGGTGTCGTGGAACTCGTCCGGGCTGACTCCGAACTTGACCGGGTCGTTACCCACTTCGTTGCGCGCGGTGAAGCGGGTCCAGCGGTAGAACGCGGTGTCTTCCACGCCCTTGGCCATCACCGCGCCGGTGAACTGCTGGAACCGCACGGCCAGCTCGTCCTTCGGGTCCCGCAGCCGGGCGGTGAGCCGGTCCAGCACCGGGATCAGCTGGGGCTGCCGGCGCCCGGCCTCGGAGCGGGCCTTGGCCAGGTGCCGGGACCCGAACGGCAGATACGAACGGTAGACCGGGAAGCAGGCGGCCAGCTCGGCCAGGGCGCGGGGCGCGGCCTCGATGTCCGGTACGAACCGGGCCATCCGCGCCAGCTCGGCGGCGAGCAGGGTGGTCGCCACGGCGTACTTGGTCTGGTGGACCAGGTCCTGCCAGGACGTCTCCGCGCCGGTCAGGTGATGGTCGAGGGTGTCGAAGAACGCTTCCGTGGTCGGGTCGACGAAGACGCCGCAGACCTCGGAGAGCGCGTCGTATCCGGTGGTACCGTCCACCGGCCAGTTCGGCAGCTCCTCCCCCGGTTCGAGGATCTTCTCGACGACCAGCCACGCGTCCGGCGCGGCGTCACGCAGCCGGCGCAGATACTCCCCCGGATCGCGCAGGCCGTCCGGGTGGTCGACCCGGATGCCTTGCACGGCACCCTCGCGGTACCAGCGCAGCAGCTCGGCGTGCGTGGCGTCGAAGACCTCGGGATCCTCGACACGCAGCCCGGCCAGATCGACGATGGCGAAGAACCGGCGATAGTTCAGCTCGCTGTCGCCGCGCGTCCAGTTAACCAGCTCGTAGTGCTGCCGATCGTGCACCTCCTGCGGGGTACCCTCGCCGGTACCGTCCGCGATCGGGTACCGCTTGTCGTAGTAGACCAGCTCGCCGTTCTCGACCTTCAGCGCGGCAAGCGCATCCGGGTCATCGGCCAGCACCGGGATCAGCAGCCGCCCCCGAGGCTGTGCCACGTCCGACGCCTGGTCCGCCGGACCACGCGGAGAACCCGAACCCGGAGACCAGTCGATGTCGTAGAACTTCGCGAACCGTGACTGCGGCCCGTGCTTCAGCACGTCCCACCACGTCGCGTTGGCCGCGGCCACACCCACTCCGGCATGGTTCGGGACGATGTCCACGACCAGCCCCAGCCCGGCCGCGTCGAGCGCCCGGCGTAGCGCCTGCCGGCCCTCCTCGCCCCCGATCGCCGGGTTGACCTGTGAGTGGTCGACGACGTCGTAGTTGTGCTGGGAGCCCGGCGCCGCGGTCAGCAGCGGCGCGGTGTAGAGATGGCTGACACCGAGGTCGGCCAGGTAGTCGGCGAGGTCAGCGGTCGCGGTCAAGGGAAAGTCGGGACGTACCTGGACGCGATAGGTACCAGTGGGGCGCATCAAACCGTCCTGTCCAACACGATGAGCGAGCGGTCCGGCACAATGATCTTGTTGCCAGCTTCGACGACCGAGGGGCGGTCCGGCGACGGTTCGGCCGTTTCGATGACCCGTTCCCACTTCTCTCCGTACTCAGCCGGGGGCGTGGCGAATTCGATGGGCGCGTCGTGCGCGTTGAAGCAGAGCAGGAACGACGAGTCCACGTGGCGCTGACCGTACTGGCCGCGCTCCCGGATGCCCTCGCCGTTGACGAACAGGGCCACCGCACGGCCGAAGTCGTTACCCCAGTCGTCGCCGGTCATCTGCCGGCCGTCCGGCGTGAACCACTCCAGGTCGGGCAGCGGATCACCGCCGCCGCGTGCGGTCACCGGCAGACCGGTGAAGAAGCGGCGGCGCTGGAACACCTGATGGCGGTGCCGGAACGCGGTCAACTTGCGGGCGAACTCGAGCAGCGTCTCGTCGGCCTCGTTCCAGTCGATCCAGGCGATCTCGTTGTCCTGGCAGTACGCGTTGTTGTTGCCGCCCTGGGTGCGGCCCAGCTCGTCGCCGTGCGAGATCATCGGCACGCCCTGGCTGAGCAGCAGTGTGGCCAGGAAGTTGCGGCGCTGGCGGGCACGCAGAGCCAGGATCGCCCGGTCGTCGGTCGGCCCCTCGACGCCGCAGTTCCAGGACCGGTTGTGGCTCTCGCCGTCCCGGTTCTCCTCGCCGTTGGCGTCGTTGTGCTTGTCGTTGTAGGAGACCAGGTCGTTGAGCGTGAAACCGTCGTGGGCGGTGACGAAGTTGATCGAATGGAACGGCTTGCGGCCGTCGTCCTGATAGAGGTCCGCCGAGCCGGTGATCCGGCTCGCGAACTCCGCCAGCGTGGCCGGCTCGCCGCGCCAGAAGTCGCGGACGGTGTCCCGGTACTTGCCGTTCCACTCCGTCCAGTTCGGCGGGAAGTTGCCCACCTGATAACCGCCCGGCCCGACGTCCCACGGCTCGGCGATCAGCTTCACCTGGCCGACCACCGGGTCCTGTTGGACCACCTCGAAGAAGGTGGACAGCCGGTCCACGTCGTAGAACTCGCGGGCCAGGGTCGACGCCAGGTCGAAGCGGAAGCCGTCCACGTGCATCTCGGTGACCCAGTAGCGCAGCGAATCCATGATCAGCTGAAGGCTTTGCGGGCTGCGCACGTTGAGGCTGTTACCCGTGCCGGTGTAGTCCATGTAAAACTGCGGCTGGTCGTCCACGAGCCGGTAGTAGGTGCGGTTGTCGATGCCCTTGAGGCTCATGGTGGGCCCGAGGTGGTTGCCCTCCGCGGTGTGGTTGTAGACCACATCGAGGATGACCTCCATGCCGGCCGCGTGCAGGGCCTTGACCATGCCGCGGAACTCCTGGGTCTGCTGGCCGAGTGCGCCCATCGCGGAGTAGCCGTGGTACGGCGCGAAGAAGCCCAGCGTGTTGTAGCCCCAGTAGTTGCGCAGGCCCAGGTCGACCAGCCGGTTGTCGTGCACGAACTGGTGCACGGGCATCAACTCGACCGCGGTGACGCCGAGGCTCTTCAGGTGCTCGATGATCGCCGGGTGGCCGATCGCCGCGTACGTGCCGCGCATGTCCCTGGGCACATCCGGGTGACGTTCGGTAAGGCCCTTGACGTGCGTCTCGTAGATCACCGAATGGTGATAGGGGATGTCCGGCCGCCGGTCGTTCCCCCAATCGAAGTACGGGTTCACCACCACGCCCTTGGCCATGTACGGCGCCGAGTCCAGGTCGGACATCTCGTCCGGATTGTCGAAGTCGTATCCGTACAGCGCGGGGTGCCAGTCGATGTCCGCGTCCACCGCCCGGGCGTAGGGATCGAGCAGCAGTTTGTGCGGATTGCACCGCAACCCGCGCTGCGGATCGTACGGGCCGTATACCCGAAAGCCATAGCGCTGACCAGGCTCGACGCCCGGGAGGTAGGCGTGCCACACGAACGCGTCCTGCTCGTGCAACTGGACCTTGCGCTCGTTGCCGGACGGGTCGAACAGGCAAAGCTCGACGGCCTCTGCCACCTCCGAGAAGATCGCGAAGTTCGTGCCCGTGCCGTCGTACGTGGCACCCAACGGGTACCGGTGACCAGGCCAAACCTGCATGTGTGTGCTCCTGCCCTTCGACGTCGTCCGGCGGCGCGGCTGCATTGCCCGGACGGGACCATCGCTAACCCTGCGCCGCGGCGTCCCGCCAATTCTCACCGATGCTTCCGACCGGGTTCGCGCGCCCGTCGGGTACCCGCGGACACGCCCCTCATGGCAGGCCTGAGAAGGGACACGGCCGATCACTTTCGGACGACAAGAGATGGCGGCCCGTCCGAGCGGCCGAGCCCCGGACCAAGTGATGAATTCTGGTCAGCGCGTCCGACGGGCGGAGTAGAGCGCCAGATTCGTATACGCGGCGCAGAGCAGCGGCGTACGTACGCCGGACTTCGCCGCCTCGGCGATGAAGTCGCCGAGGATCGCCTCCGCCTCGACCGGCGCACCCCGGTCCATGTCGCGGTAGATGGACGAGGTGGTCGGTGCGGTCGACGAGACGCCGGCTCGCAGGAACGCCAGTGCGCCGTCCCGCGGCTGGTGGCCGGCCGCGGCCGCCACCGCGACGGCCTCCCCCGCGATGCCGGCCGTGAACATGCTGCCGCCGGGCGCGGCGTTGATGTCGCCGACGGTGGCCCGCATCAGGGTGGTGACCGCGCCCAGGCTGGCCAGGAACACCCACTTCTCCCACATGTCCTGCACGATCGTGCGGGAGGCCGACGAATCGAACTCGGCGCCGGACAAGGCCGCGGTCACCGCGTCCAGCCGGCCGTCGTCGTCGCCGTCGAGCGGCCCATAGCTCAACCGGTGCAGGCCGGTCAGCTGCACCACGTCGCCGGCGTCGTCCAGAGTCGCGTGGATCATGCACACGCCGCCGTACACCCGTTCCTCGCCGAAGGCGCCCAGCAGGGCGTCGACGTGCCGCATCCCGTTGAGCAGCGGCACGATCACCGTCTCCGGCCCGACGGCCGGCACCAGGTCGGCCATGGCCTGCTCGAGCGCGTACGCCTTCACCGCCAGCACCACGACGTCGTACGGCCCGTCCACCGCGTCCGCCGTGATGGTACGGGGCGTCAGCGTGGTGTGGCCGCCGGACCAGATGATCCGCAGACCGCGCTCCGCCAGGACCGCGGCCCGTCCCGGCCGGACGAGGAACGTGACGTCCCTGCCCGCCTCGGCCAGCCGCCCACCGAAGTACCCTCCGGTCGCTCCGGCGCCCACGAACAGGGTTCTCATGTCGACGCCTCTAACCGAGCATCTCGTCCACGAAGCACCATCGCCAGCTCTCCCCCGGCTCGTACGATCGCATCACCGGATGACCGTCGTCTTCGTGGTGTTTGGACATGTGCCGCCGGGGCGAGCTGTCGCAGCACGCGACGACGCCGCATTCCAGGCAGACACGCAGGTGCACCCAGTCGTGGGCACCTTCGGCGACACACTGCCGACATCCGTCCGCGTACGGCGTCTGGGCTGCCGGATCGCCGGCTTCCTTGAGGTGCTGGCAGGTCAATCGTCACTCCGGTTCAACTGAGACTCTTCCAGATCCAGATCGCGCTGGGCGCGGGTGAGCACCTCCTCCGGAATCCGCCCTTCGTTGCGGGCGACTTTGAAGACGTGGCGCTCGGCCTTAATCATCTCGCGTCGCAGCCGACCGTACGCCGCCGACGGGGTCTCCTGCTCCTGACTGCCCAGCCGCTCCCACGCCACGTTGTTGCGGCTCTCCGCGATGGCCCGTAGCCGGTCCACGATCGACGCCGGCGCGCCGTCGGCGTGTGCCTCGAGCGCCTCGAGCGCCGCCCGGCTGGCCGCATGCTGCACGCCCGCCTCAGCCAGCGCGTCCGCGGCACTGGTGTCCTCCCGTACGCCCAGGCGGTTCGCCACCATCGGCAACGTCGTGCCCTGCACCAGCAGGGTGAGCACGATGATCGAGAAGGCCACGAAGACGAACAGGTCGCGCGGGTATCCGCCGGCCACCTCCGCGCTGGACGGCAGGGTGAGCGCCGCGGCGAGCGTGACCACACCGCGCATGCCCGCCCAGGCCACCACGGTGGGCCCGGTGATCGGCGGACGGTCCTCGCGTGCCCGGATCCGCGGCACGAGCCGGGCGAGGTACGTCGCCGGATAGATCCAGAGGAATCGCGTCACCAGCACGACGCCGAAGACCAGTGCGGTGACCTGCACCGTGGTGGTCAAACCGGTCTCCAGATGGCCGACCAGCTCGCGCAACTGGAGACCGACGAGCAGGAAGACCGCGCCCTCGAGGAGGAAGGTGATGAGCCGCCAGACCGCGTCCATCTGCAGCCGGGAGGTCGGCGACAGCAGGTACGGGATCCGGTGACCGAGGTACAGGCCCGCCACCACCACCGCGACGACGCTGGAGGTGTTCAGCTCCTCGGCGACGATCACCGCCACGAACGGAGTCAGCAGGAAGAGCGCATCGTCCAGCAGCGGATCCCTGATCTTGGAGTGCAGCCAGGCGGCGAGGATGGCCGCCGCCCCGCCGATGAGCAGGCCGCCTCCCGCGGTGACCACCACGTCCCGGCTGATGTCCCAGAAGCCGACCGCCAGGCCGGTCAGCGCACCGGCCGAGACCCGCAACACCACCAGCGCGGTGGCGTCGTTCAGCAAGCTCTCCCCCTCGAGCAGGGTGATCATCCGGCGCGGCAACCCGATCCGCCGTGCGATGGCGGTGGCCGACACGGCGTCCGGCGGCGCGACGACGGCCCCCAGTGCGATGCACGCGGACAGCGGCACCTCCGGCAGCAGAGCGTGCAGTGCGAATCCGACGACGAGTGCGGTGAATACGACCAGGCCCACCGCGAGCAGCAGAATGGAACGCAGCGCACGCCGGAAGGCCGGCACCGAGGTTTGCAGCGCGGCCACATAGAGCAGCGGCGGCAGGATGCCGACCAGAACGAGCTTGGGCTCCAGGTGGACCTCTGGAATGCCCGGCACGAACGACAACCCCAGGCCGGCGACCAGCAGCACGAGTGGCGCGATGAAACCCAGCCGCCGGGCCAGAGCCGCGCCGATGACGGAGATGACGATCAGCACGACCGCGTCGACGATGGGTTCCATGCCGGAAGCTTAGAACCGGCGGAGTGCTCGCGGGCGTGACGGCTGCCACGGTATGCGAGCGCGCTACCCGGCTGTCCGCGTCCTGACCCCGGACCGCCGAGCGACCGCCGTCCACCGGCGGCGCGCGCCTGGCGTCCGGTGTGGAGGGAGCCACTCGGCCGCCGGCCGCCCCTTCGGCCGAGGCGAGCGTCCTCAGGCGGTGGCGACCGTATGGGAGCGGGCGACCGTCGCCGCATAGGTGCCGTCGCCGCTACGGCGGGTGACCACCGCGTCGACCGAGAAGACGTACTCGGTCTTCGGCTCCAGGTTGCCGATCGTGCCGGTCATCTGGCCGCACACCGCCGACGGCTTGACCGTGACATAGCGGACGTCACGCTGCGCGCCCGCGGTCAGATTCTGGCTGATCGCATAGAGGCGGAACTCCACGAGGTTGTAGCCGCCCACGTTGTACCAGCTGAGCACCGCGCTTCGGGAGCCGGGCGTGACGCCGAGTCCGTCGATGCGGGAGAACTTGAACGTGTTGGGTGAGCATGTCGATACCGGCGTACGCGTCACGGTGGGCGCCGGGCCCAGGGGCAGGAAACCGCTGGTCGGGCTGGCCGTGGGCGCGGCCGAACGGTAGCTCGGAGTCGCCGACGGTCTCGCGCTGCCCTGAGTGGCCACGATCCAGCTCGGGCCGCTCGCGCTCATGCTCGCCTCGGAAGCGGTTCGGTCGAGGTCGTCCGAGGAGAAGGCGGGGATGGCGCTGCAGCCGGACAGCAGGGCCGGCACGAAGGCCAGCGCCGCCAGATGCCTGCGCTTCAGCGGTTTCCTCGTCACTCGGGTCAGATCGGTACCGAGCGGGCGGACATTAGGCGTGCCGGTAGTGCTCCCGGGTGCGGCGCGCGAGGTCTTTGGTTGCCGCCGAGTTGGCCCAGGTGCCGAGCACCACAGCGGCGCCCGGGATCACCTTGGCGAACATCCGCTTGGCGGCGCGGACGCCGGCCATCTGGGCCAGCTTGACGCCGAGCTTGAGCATCACACCGGTAAGCGGCCGATCACCGGCCGGGGCGAACAGGCGGTTGGCGTGTTCCCGGCCGGCGGCGACACCGAGAGCGAGGCGGGCGCTCTCGGCGACCTTGTGCACGCGCTGCAGCACGAGCAGATCGGTGGCCCGCTCCGGGTCGGCCGGGTCGGCGCCGTACGCGGCGGCCATGTGCAGCACCATCCGGGACTGCGTCCAGGCCAGCACTCCCACGTCGACCACGGCGCCCGGTAGGCCCGCGGCACCGGAGACGGCGCCGGAGAGCCGGGCGTGGTTGATAAAGCGCTTCTCGGCGAGCTGAGCCATCGCATCGGGAGTGATGCCCGGCTGGGCGACACGGGTCCGGTCCGCCCAGCGCTGCGCCTCCGGAGCGAGTCGGCGGACCGCCTCCAGGGCGAGGTGCTCCGGTGCGTACTGCGGATCGGCCCTCATCCGGTCCCACAGCGATCCCGGCGGACCGGCTCCCGGGTCGTCGGCGCTGCTGCCGGCAGCCGGGTCGGCTGCAGCAGGCTCGAGGGCAGCGGACGGGTCCACGGGGTCGGTCACGAGGTCACTCCGGAAGGCTCGATGAGGGGACCTTCGGACCATTGTGCCGTGCGGATGCACGTGCAGGCGAATCGACGCCGGACTCTAGCGCACGGCGCCGGGCGGTCGTTCCGCTCAGGCAGGCGCCGCGGCGGCCGATAAGCGGTGCGTAGGCAATCAGCGACGGAGGGGCGCCGGCGGATGACCGACGACGGGCGGCGGGTGGAGCGGCTACGCGCCACGCCGCTGCTGGTCGCCGCGGTCGTCGTGCAGCTCGCGGGCCTCGCGCTCTTCCTGTCCAACGTGACCGAGCAGCGGGTTCCTCCGTTCGTCTGCTGGCTTCCCGCGCTGCTGGCCACGCTGCTGGCCGCGATCGGCTGCTGGCGGACCGCGGCCGAGCCCGCCCTGGACCGGGTATCGACCCGGCTGTGGCGCCAGCTCACCCTGGTCGTCCTGCTGCTCACCGCCGGGCTCGTCAGCGACACGCGGCAGGCTTTCGCCGAGCCGGCCGGCTTCGACGGCGTTGAGCATTACTCGTGGACCGCCGTGGTCTACGCGCTGGCCATCGTGGTGTTGTTGTGGGCACTGCTGCGACTGCCGATCGGCACCCACAACGACAAGGAACGGATCACCCGTTTCGTCCTCGACGCATTGACCGTCGGCATCACGATGGGCGTTGTCGCGTGGTACCTGACGATGCGCGCGGTCGAAGACTGGGACGGCGGGACCGCGAACATCGTACCGATGCTGATGTTGGCCTCGCTGGGCCTGATCGGGTCGCTCGCCTTCGTCAAGATCGCGATGAGCGGGCTCGGCGGCCTGGATCGCGGCACGGTACAGCTGCTCGCCGCCGCGGCCGGTGTCGGCGCCGCCGGCGGCGGGCTGTTTCCCCTGCTCGTCGAGCTGAACAACGGGTTGACCGGCTCGCAGATCGCGGTGCCGGCCACCATGCTATTCGTCACCTTCGCCGCGGACCGGCAGCGCCGGGCCGCGGGCATCCCCTCGCCGGAACGCCGCCGGCGTACCTTCAGCCTGATTCCCTATCTCGCGGTCACCTCCACCGACGGCCTGCTGCTCCTGGTCGGCCACCAGGCCGGCGGAATCGTTTTCACGGTGGCGCTGGCCGCGGTCGGCCTGACCGGCCTGGTGGTGGTCCGGCAGGTTTACGCGCTGGCCGAGAACGGCCGGCTGCTGCGCCGGGTGGACGCGAGCCAGGCGCAGCTCGCGCACCGGGCCAATCACGACGACCTGACCGACCTGGCCAACCGGTCGCTGTTCGAGCAGTGCACCCGTGAGGCACTGGTGTTCGCCGACACCGAGACGCTCAGTCTGGCGCTGATCGACCTGGACGACTTCAAGGCCATCAACGACCGGCTGGGCCACGCCGTCGGCGACGCGCTGCTGGTCGTGGTGGGGCAGCGCCTGCGCGAGTGCGTACGGCAGCACGACGTGGTGGCCCGACTCGGCGGCGACGAGTTCGGGCTGCTGCTGCACGGGCTGCGCGGCGGCGAGGCCACCGACGTCCTGGCCCGGATCACCGACGCGCTCACCCGTCCGGTGCACGCGCTCGGTTACGACCTGCTGGTGCAGGCCAGCGTGGGCCTGGCCGAGGCGTGGCCGGAGGCCAGCCCGCAGGAGCTCCTGCGCCGCGCCGACCTGGCCATGTACGCCGCCAAGGAGCGCGGCAAGGGCCGGCACGCGGTGTACGACGCCGAACTGGAACAGCATCAGGCGAACGACGCCCAGCTCGGCGCGGAACTTCGGCAGGCCCTGGACAACGGCGAGTTCTCGCTGGTGTACCAGCCGATCGTGCGCCTGCCGGACGGCAGGTGGACCGGCATGGAGACGCTGGTCCGCTGGCGCAGCCCGGTACGCGGGTTCATCGGTCCGGACAAGTTCATCCCGATCGCCGAGCGCACCGGCCTGATCGTGCCGCTGGGTGACTGGATCCTGCGTACCGCCCTGCGCCAGGCCACCGAGTGGGACGAGCGGTACGGCGCGGACGCCCCACGCGAGATCGGCATCAACGTTTCCGCCCGTCAGCTGCGCGAGCCCGGTTTCGCCGACGACGTCAAAGACGCGCTGACCCGGACCGGCTTCGACCCGGAGCGGGTGGTCGTCGAAGTCACCGAGACCGCGGTGTTCGACGGCGGCATCGCGCTGGACACGCTGCAGGACCTGGTCGGGCTCGGCGTGAAGGTGGCGCTGGACGACTTCGGCACCGGGCATTCGTCGCTCGGGTTGCTGCGTACCTGCCCGGCGGACACCCTCAAGGTGGACAAGTCGTTCGTCAATGGCATCGGCGGGCGCACGGAGGAGGCGGTCATCGCGACCGCGATGATCCAGATCACCAACGGCCTGCACCTGCAGGCGATCGCCGAGGGCGTCGAGACGGCCGAGCAGGCGGACACGCTGTACCGGCTGGGCTACCGGTTCGCGCAGGGGTATCACTTCTCCAGGCCGCTCTCGCCCGACCAGGTCCGTGCGCACCTGGACCGGGTCGCTGTCGCGGTGTGACCGACCGGCCGATCTCCCGGCCGCTCTCGCCCGACCAGGTCGGTGCGTACTTGGACCGCCCGTCTCCCGGCGGATCTCGCCCGCTCGGGTCCGTGCGCACCTGGACCGGGTCGCTGTCGCGGTGTGACCGAGCGGCCGAATCGACTCGGGAGCGATGCCGGATGCCGGAATGCGGACGGTGGCGCAGATGTTGGGGTACTCGGGCGCTATTCTCGGCGCACATCTTGAGGAGGCCCGAGCGTGCTCGACCCAGACGGGCTCTACGAGCTGGCCGACGACATACCGGCCCTGGACAGCCCGGTGCTCATCCAGGCCCTGACCGGCTTCGTCGACGCCGGCAGCGCGATCCAGCTGACCCGCGATCACCTCCTGGAATCCCTGGACGGCCGGGTGGTGGCCAGGTTCGACCTGGACCAACTGCTCGACTACCGGTCCCGCCGGCCTGCGATGATCTTCGTCGAGGACCACTGGGAGAGCTACGAGGACCCCAGTCTCGCGCTACACCTGCTGCACGACCCGACCGGCGTCCCGTTCCTGCTGCTCGCCGGACCGGAGCCGGATCTGCAATGGGAGCGCTTCATCGCGGCCGTGACGGGTCTGGTGGAAAGACTCCGGGTGCGCCTCACCGTGGGCATGAACGCGATCCCCATGGCCGTCCCGCACACTCGGCCGGTCAGCGTCACCGCGCACGCCACCGATCAGCGTCTGCTCGGCGACCGCGAGTCGTGGTTGCAGCGCGTTCAGGTGCCGGCAAGCGTGGCCAACCTGCTCGAGTTCCGGCTCGGCCAATCCGGCCACGACGCCATGGGCTTCGCCGCGCATGTGCCGCACTACCTCGCGCAGGCCACCTACCCGGCCGCCGCCGAACTGCTCCTCGACTCGATCTCGAGCAGCACCGGGCTGACCCTGCCCACCGGCGCGCTGCGCGAGGCCGCCGACCTGGTCCGTGAAGAAGTGGACAAGCAGGTCGCCGACGACGAGCAGGCCGGCCGGCTGGTCGCATCGCTGGAGCAGCAGTACGACGCGTTCCTCCGCGGCCGCCAGGGCAACCTGTTGGCCGAATCGTCCGGTCCGCTGCCCACCGCCGAGGAACTGGGCGCCGAACTGGAGCGGTTCCTGGCCGACCAGTCTCGCGACAACGACAGCTAGCTCGTTGCGCCGGCGATGAACGTGCGCGAGTCGGGGCACATTTTGCGATCTTGGAATTGACGCGCCGTAGATCCGTACTGCGGCGTCCATGATCTGGGTCGGGTGGCCAGCCTGCAGCGGTGCGATCGCGCCACGCTCGGTCGGTCGGCGGCTTCGGCTCGGCGGGCACCAGTCTTCACTTAGGAAGTCCGGGGTGGCCACGGGGGACACCGAGTCTCGCGAGTTTGAGCAGCCTCGCCGACAGCAATCTTCCTACGAGGAAGTCCAGGTGGCCGCGAGGACACCGATCCTCCTATGAGGAAGTCCGGGTGGCCTGGGAGACACCGATCCTCCTCCGAGGAACTCCCGGCCGCCCCGGCGGACACCGATCCTCCTCCCAGGAACTCCCGGCCGCCCCGGGGGACACCGATCCTCCTCCCAGGAACTCCCGGCCGCCCCGGGAGACACCGATCCTCCGCCCAGGAACTCCCGGCCGCCCCGGGAGACACCGATCCTCCTCCGAGGAACTCCCGGCCGCCCCGGGAGACACTGACCCTCCTCCCAGGAAGTCCAGGGTGGCCCCCGGCGGACACCGATCCAGCGAGTCCGAGCGGACTCGCCGACAGCAATCTTCCTCAGAGGAAGCCCGGGTGGCCTGGGAGACACCGATCCTCCTCCGAGAAAGTCCGGGTGGCCTGGGAGACACCGATCCTCCTCCGAAGAACTGCCGGCCGCCTCGGGGGACACCGACCCTCCGCCCAGGAACTCCCGGCCGCCCCGGCGACACCGATCCTCCTCCGAGGAGGTCCCGGCCGCCCCGGGAGACACCGACCCTCCGCCCAAGAACTCCCGGCCACCCCGGGAGACACCGACCCTCCGCCCAGGAACTCCCCGGCCGGGCCACCCCGGGAGACACCGACCCTCCTCCCAGGAACTCCCGGCCACCCCGGAGACACCGACCCTCCTCCCAGGAACTCCCGGCCACCCCGGGAGACGCCGATCTTCCTCCCAGGAAGTCCGGGGTGGCCCCGGCGGACACCGATCCTCGTGCGAGAAGGTCCCCGACATCCCGGACGAAGCCCGGCTCGCCCCACCGTGTCGACGATCAGTGCGGGGACGACCACGCGGGGTGGGAAATGTCGTACCCATCTATTAGTATGTGTGTACTAAAACCGCCTCTGACCTGCGGAGGAGATCCCATGACCGCGCCCCTCCAACCCCTCAACGCGCAGCCCATGATGCCGCCGTATGCGACGATGCTCGGCTTCACCCGGTACGTGGCCCGCACCGGTCCAGCCAAGGCGACCTTTGTGGGCGGCCTGCGCAGGGCGCGCGAGCGCCGGTCCGGTTTCAACCCGCACGGCCAACTCGTCAAGGCGCTGAAGGCGGACATCGCGTTCCGCACCGGCGGCAGCTATCTGGCCGCCGCGCCCCAGCTGGTCAAGCCGCGGTGGAAGCCGCTCTACGAGGCGCTCAGCGCCGGTGCGACCAGCTACCTGCATTCGCTCGGCGACCCGGCCGGTGTGGGCCTGGCACAAACTCGCGACGCCCTGGCCTCGATCGGCCCGCTGGCGGTCAAGATCAACCCCCACTTCGGTCTCCGGTACGAGGAGGACAACCGCCGCGAGGCCGTCCGCCTGCACTTCGACGAGGAGCCGCCGACTCCCGAGGCGATCACCGCCACGCTGCACCTGATGGCCCGCCACATGGATCAGATCCTGCCCAATGCCGAGCCGGTCCTGGTCGACCTGCGGCGCGGCGCCACGCACCGGATGGATCCGGCCGCCAAGCCGGGTGACATCGAGCGCTGGCTGGCCGGCGAGGCAGCGGCCTTCACCGCCATCTGGGCGGCCACCGCCGCCTGATCACGCCCTCACCAGGCCGATCTGCTGCTCGGTCGCACCCGACCTCGATCCAGCTCACAGGTCAGGCCCGTGGAAACGCGCCAGCCGTCAGCGGACCGGGCGATGAGGAAGTATGGGCGTCATGGCGACCGCAGAACCCGGCTCCAGCCAGCAGACGACCGACGTACCGCTCCTGCGCGCCGCCGATGCCGCCACCGCGGACATGGCCGTTCCGGTGTTCTTCGTGTCGGACAGCACCGGCATCAGCGCCGAGACGATGGGCAACGCGCTGCTGATCCAGTTCCCGGACCTGCACTTCGAACGCCGGCTGTTCCCGTTCATCTCCTCGGTCGAGGAGGCCCGCCGCGTGGTGAGCATCCTGGACGCAGCGATGGACGGTCCGGTCACGCCGCTCGTCTTCACCACCGCCGCGGTGGACGAGATCCGCGAGGTGCTGCTCACCACTCGGTGCCCGATCATCGACTTCTTCGGCATGCACATGGAACGGGTCGAGAAAACCCTCGGCGTGCGCGGCATGCACGTCGCCGCGCGACTGCACGGCGTCGGCGACATCCACCGGTACAACAACCGGATGGCCGCGATCGAGTTCGCGATCGAGCACGACGACGGCCAGAGCCTGCGGGCGCTGGACAAGGCGGAGGTGATCCTGGTCGCGCCGTCGCGGTGCGGCAAGACGCCGACCACCATGTACCTGGCCCTGCAACACGGCATCTTCGTCGCCAACTACCCGCTGGTCGACGAGGACTTCGAGAGCGTCAGCCTGCCCCGCCCGCTGCGCAAGCTGGGCGATCGCTGCTTCGGCATGGTGACCACGCCGCAACGGCTCAGTCAGGTGCGCACCGAGCGCCGCGCCCACTCCAGGTACGCGTCGCTCGAGCAGTGCACCCATGAGCTACGGCGCGCCGAGGCGCTGTTCCGGCTACACAAGATCCCGACGATCAACTCATCGGCGTCCTCGGTCGAGGAGATGGCCACCCACATCCTGCAGCGGCTCAAGATCAAGAGTTGACGGTCAGGACGGCGTGGTGGCACCCAGTCGCTGCCAGGTCTCGACCACCGTGTCCGGGTTGAGCGACATCGAGTCGATGCCCTCCTTCATCAGCCACTCGGCGAAGTCGGGGTGGTCGCTCGGGCCCTGACCGCAGATGCCGACGTACTTGCCGCGCGCCTTGCACGCCTTGATCACCGCGCTGATCAGGTTCAGCACCGCGGGATCGCGCTCGTCGAACGACTCGGCGATCAGCGCCGAGTCCCGGTCCAGGCCCAGGGTGAGCTGGGTGAGGTCGTTCGAGCCGATCGAGAAGCCGTCGAACACGTCGAGGAAGCTGTCGGCCAGCACCGCATTCGACGGCACCTCGCACATCATCACCACCTCGAGACCGTTCTCGCCCCGCTTGAGCCCGTTGACCGCGAGCAGGTCGATGACACCTCGGGCCTCGGCCACCGTGCGGACGAACGGGATCATCAGTTTGACGTTGGTCAGGCCCATCTCGTCCCGGACGAACCGCATCGCCTCGCACTCCATCGCGAAGCACTCCCGGAAGTCCTCCGACAGGTAGCGGGAAGCGCCGCGGTACCCGATCATCGGGTTCTCCTCGTGGGGTTCGAACACCTCGCCGCCGACCAGGTTCGCGTACTCGTTGCTCTTGAAGTCGGACATCCGCACGATCACCGGGTGCGGCGCGAAGGCGGCACCAAGCATGCTGACGCCTTCGGCGACCCGCTGGACGAAATATTCGCGCGGGCCGGCGTACCCCGAGATCATGTTCTTGATCTGGTCCTGGAGTGGCCGATCCAGCTCGTCGAGCTGCAGCAGGGCCCTCGGGTGGATGCCGATCTGGCGGTTGATGATGAACTCCAGGCGGGCCAGTCCGATCCCGGCGTGGGGGATGCGGGAGAACGCGAAAGCCTGATCCGGGGTGCCGACGTTCATCATGATTTTGACGCCGATCTCGGGCAGGTCACCGGTGTCACTCTCCTCGATGGTGAAGTCGAGCCGGCCGGCATAGACATTGCCGGTGTCCCCTTCGGCGCAGGACACGGTCACCTCCTGCCCGTCGCTGAGCGTGCGGCTCGCGTCGCCGGTTCCGACCACGGCGGGAATGCCCAGTTCCCGGGCGATGATCGCGGCATGGCAGGTCCGCCCGCCGCGGTTGGTGACGATCGCGCTGGCCCGCTTCATGATCGGCTCCCAGTCCGGGTCGGTCATGTCGGCGACCAGGACGTCGCCGGCCGAGAACGAGTGCATCTCCTCGGCCGAAAGCAGGATCTTCACCGCGCCGGCGCCGATCCGTTGCCCGATCGCCCGCCCGGTGACCAGCGTCTCGCCGGTCTCGTTGAGCCGGAACCGCTGGACCGCACCGGCGCTCTGGCGGGATTTCACCGTCTCGGGGCGGGCCTGCAGGATGTAGAGCCGCCCGTCGGTGCCGTCCTTCCCCCACTCGATGTCCATCGGCCGGCCATAGTGGTCCTCGATCGTCAGCGCGTGCCGGGCGAGCTCCTCGACCTCCTCGTCGGTCAGGCTCAGCCGCGCCCGGTCGGCGTCCGCGACGTCGACGAAGGAGGTGGTCCTGCCGACCGTACGGTCGTCGGTGAACACCATCTTCGTGGCCTTGCCGCCGATGCCGCGCTTGAGGATGGCCGGCCGCCCGGCACGCAACGCCGGCTTGTACACATAGAACTCGTCAGGGTTCACCGCGCCCTGCACGACCGCCTCGCCCAGGCCGTACGAGGAGGTGATGAAGACCGCGTCCGGGAAGCCGGACTCGGTGTCCATGGTGAACATGACGCCCGAGGCGCCCACGTCCGAGCGGACCATCCGTTGCACCCCCGCCGAGAGGGCGACGGCGGCGTGCTCGAAGCGGTGGTGCACGCGATAGGCGATCGCGCGGTCGTTGTACAGCGAGGCGAAGACCTCTTTGATCGCGGTCAGCACCGCATCGATGCCGCGTACGTTGAGGAACGTCTCCTGCTGCCCGGCGAACGACGCGTCCGGCAGATCCTCGGCGGTCGCGCTGGACCGGACCGCGAACGAGCCGGCGCCGTCGGAGTCCAGCCGCGCGAACGCCTCCCGGATGTCGCGTTCCAGGTCGGCGGGAAAGGGCTGCTCGAGGACCGACGCGCGGACCCGTCGGCCCACCTCGGCGAGCTGCTGCACGTTCTCCACGTCCAGGGCCGTGAGGGCGGCGTTGATCTCGGCCTCGACCTGCGCGGCGAACCGGCGGAACGCATCCGCGGTGGTGGCGAAGCCGTCCGGCACGTTGACCCCGGCGGACACCAGGTTTCCGATCATCTCGCCGAGCGAGGCGTTCTTGCCGCCCACCTGCTCGAGATCGGCAAGACCCAGATCCTTGAACCACCGGACGTTACTGCTGCTCATGATCAACTCCTGAGGTCGGTACCCCATTCTCGGTTGACGACCGTTCCATTGCTCCGTACGAACGACCAAGATTTTTGGTTTCGGCGCGGGAACCTCTTAGGTGCAGCCCGGTTGCGACGATGTCTCTCGGTGTAAGCGGGGGACACAACGTCGGGGGGCGTTCGGTCATGAAGGCTGTTGCGAAGATCGCGGGCAACACGGCAATGGCTCTGTTGGGCACGGCAGCGGGCGTGCTCTTCACGCCGGCGCCGGCCGCCGCGGCCACTCCGGCACTGCCCAACCTCGTGGCCTATGTGCGGAACGGGGACGTGTACGTGAGCAAGGGCACAGCCGAGACCCGGCTGACCACCGGCGGCGGATACTCCCGGCCGCGGTGGTCGCCCGACGGGAAGCAGATCGCGCTGCTCAAGGGCGGCCAGCTGTGGACCATGAAGGCCGACGGCAGCACCAAGCGCCGGCTCACCACCCGCGCCGCGTCCGGCCCGTCCTGGTCGCCGGACGGCAAGTCGATCGCCTTCGCGTCGCTGTCCTGCACCGGGGGCCCGGGCGTCTACCGGATCTCGGCGACCGCCGCCGGCGCCCAGCCCGAAGTGCTGTTCCCGAGTGACTGCCGCGGTGAGGCACTGCCGGCCGAGCCCGCCATCACCGCCGGCCAGGCCGGAGGACTGAGCGACCGGCTGCGCCACGACGACGCCGTGGCCTGGTCGCCGGACGGTGCCAAGGTGGCTTTCCGTGGCGGCAGCTGCGACTCGGTCTACGACGCCTGCCTGAGCGTCGGCACGGTGGCCACCGGCGGGGAGAAGACGGTGGCCGCGTACGGCGGTGGCAGCCTGCAGAACTCCGGTTTCGCGGTGGTGCCGAACTGGCGGGCGGACGGCGCGAAGCTGGCCTGGACCGCGTACCAGAAGGGCGAGACGGCGGCCGACGACAAGCCGGTGCACCTGGTCGAGTACGACACCGTGACCGGCGCGAAGCGCGTCGTCGGCGGCAACCTGGACCGCGAAATGGCGTACCTGGACGCGCAGCGCGGCGTGGCCACCGGCCAGAACAACGGTGGCTCATGGGTGATGGTCGTCAGCCTGGTGAACGGCTCCCGGACCCCGTTCCACACCGGTTCGCAGCCCAGCGTGCAGCCGATCACCAGGTGATCCTCGGCGGCAGGTCCGGCGCCGGAACCACGGCCGTATCGTTGGCGGGTCATGACGACCGCCAACGATCGGCCCATTCGCACGTTCCACCCGCGCCGCGGCCGGATGAGCTCCCGCCACGCCGACGCGATGACTGCGCTGTGGCCGCGATATGGGCTGACCGTCGTCGACGGCGACCGCACCCGGCTGGACCTGGACGAGTTGTTCGGACGGACTGCGCCGCGGGTTCTGGAGATCGGCTTCGGCATGGGCGACGCCACCGCCGTGATGGCGGCCGCCGATCCGGCACGCGACTATCTCGGGGTCGAGGTGCACACGCCGGGCATCGGGAACCTGCTCGCCCTGACCGGTGAGCTGGGGCTGACCAATGTCCGGGTGGCGCACGGCGACGCGATGGAACTCCTCCACCGGCTGGCCCCGGACAGTCTGGACGCGGTGCATGTGTTCTTTCCGGATCCGTGGCCGAAGGCGCGGCACCATAAGCGGCGGCTGATCCAGCCGGGGAATGTGGGGCTGCTGCGCCGTACGGTGCGCCCGGGGGGCGTGGTGCACTGTGTGACCGACTGGCCGGACTACGCGGCCCAGATGGCCTCGGCCCTGGCGGCCGATCCGGAGCTGGTCCGCGCCGACGCCACCCCATTCGACCGGCCGGTGACGAAGTTCGAGCAGCGCGGAGTGCAGGCCGGACGCTGCATCACCGACCTGGTGTTCCGCCGCCACATTGAGTGATTTGCCCTTTTCACGATATCCATCCGCTTACTCTGGAAGCGGAGGTCGGCCATGCGGCGAGACGACCCCGGCCACGAGGCCGGGCGGGTATCAAACACGGAAGCGCCGGGCCGGCCCGACGCGGCCGCGTCGCGCGATTCCGCCGATCCCCGCCGAGGGGTGCTGACCAGCGGCGCCGCCGACCAGCTCGCCGCGCTCGTGGCCCGCGCCGCCCGCGCGCCCAGCGGCCTGATCCACTTCGTCGAAGGCGACCGGCTCCGCCTCTACGGCGGGTGGGGACTGACCGTGCGCTGGGAAGATGTCGCCGACATGCCGCTGGAGGACAGTTTGGCCGGTCTGGTGGTGGCAAACCGGCAGCCGCTGCTCATCGAGGATCTCAGCACCGACCCGCGGGTGCCCGAACGAAGCCCGGCCCGGATCCAGCGGATGCGCGGCGCCTACCTCGGGCACCCGGTTCGCGACGGGAACGGCGCGGTGATCGGAATATGTTGCGCCCTGGACGCCGAGCCCCGCGTGTGGCACGCCGACGAACTCGCCGCCGTCGCGGAGGCGGCGCAGGTCAGCACGCTGCTGATCACCGAGCAACTGGCCCGGCACGAGGTCGACCGGCAACGGCGATTCCTCGACGCGGTGCTGGACAGCCTGCACGACGGGGTCACCGCGTGCGACGCGGACGGCGAGATCGTCCTGGTCAACGCCCGCATGCAGAAGCTGTGGGCCGAGGCCGACGACGGCCGGGGGAATCCACTGATAGGTGATGACGCCGGCCTGTTCCGGGCGCTGCGCGGCGAGCACCTGCGCGACGAGGAACTCGTTCTGCAGGGCCGGACGCGGCGAACCCGCTATTACCTGGTGGACGCCCAGCCGATCATTGGGCCGGACGGCCACACGGTTGGCGCCGTTCAGGCGGTCCAGGAGGTAACCCGCCGACGGCGGGCCGAACGATTCCGGATCTGCGAGCTCGGCGTGACGACCGCGTTGGCCGAGGCGCCGTGCGTACAGGCGGCCGGCCCCCGCGTCCTCGAGGCGGTGGTCAGCACGCTCGACTGGGCGCACGCCGAGCTGTGGCTGGTGGACGACGCGGCGGGCGTGGTCCGGGCGGCCGCCCGGTGGAGCGCGCCGGGCTGGCCGGAGGACATCGAGGTACCCGCCGAACTGCCGTACGGGCACGGTCTCGCCGGCCGGTGCTGGCAGGTCGGCAAGCCACTGTGGATCCGCGACGTCGGGCAGCCGCAGAGCCTGATCAGCCGCGAGACCGCGGCCACCTCCCGGCTGCACACGGCGCTGGCCATCCCGGTGCGGGCCGGCGTCGAACCGCTCGGTGTGCTGACGGCCTTCGCGGACAGCATCGAGGACCCGGAGGACGAGATCGTCGCCCTGCTGTCCGGCATCTCGGCCCACATCGGACAGTTCGTCGAGCGCCGGCTGGTCGAGGACCTGCAACGCCAGCTGGACCGGAGCAAGAACGAGTATCTGGCTCTGATCGGGCACGAGCTGCGGACGCCGTTGACGTCGATCAGCACGTACACCGAGATCCTCCGCGAGCTCGAGCCGGCGGCGCTGTCCGCGGACGGCCCGGCCCTGCTCGAGGTCATCGATCGCAACACCACGCAGTTGCGGCACATCATCGAGGAACTGCTCGAGCTCTCCGCCCTTGATACCGGCCACGCCGCGATGGCGATGGCGCCGGTCGACCTGGCCGGTGTGGTCCGGGAGTCGGTGGAGCGCACCCGGGCGGCGATCGACGGCGCGCCGCTTGCGCTGGCCGCCGACCTGCCCGACGAGCTGGTGCTGCCGGGTGACCGCCGCCGGCTGCGACAGGTCGTGGACAACCTGCTCGGCAACGCGGTCAAGTACAGCCCGGACGGCGGTCGCATCTCGGTGGTCCTCCGGCCGGTCGGCGGGGCGGCCGAGCTGGCCGTCTCGGACACCGGGATCGGCGTGACCTTCCAGGAGCGGGAGAAGTTGTTCACCCGCATGTACCGGAGCAGCCAGGTCCGGGACCGGGCGATTCCGGGTACGGGCCTCGGCCTCGCGCTGAGCCGGGCGGTGGTGCACCGCCACGATGGCACCATCGAGCTGGCCGATCACGACGGTCCGGGCACGACGGTGGTCGTTCGGTTGCCGCTCGAACCCCGTTGACAAGCGGTGGGCGGCGGCCGCCCTGACCGCCGCCCACTGTTGCTTCTAACGCGGGAATTCGACCGCCGCCGCCCCGCCTCCTCGGCGAGCCGGTTCGGCCACGGCGGTCACCAGGCCGAGCGGTCCGAACTCGATGGCCGTCGCCGCACCCAATTCGGCCGCGTCCATCCCGAACGTGTGGCCGAGCGCTGTGAGGGCGGGGCCGTACCGCAGGCGGAACGCCGCCTCGGCCTGGATGCCCGGCGAGTTGCGCTGGGATGCCCGCGGCGCCGCGACCGCCTCGGGCAGGGTCATGCCCAGGTCGAGCCGGTTGATCAGCACCTGCACCACCGTGGTGATGATGCTCGCGCCGCCCGGCGAGCCCAGCGCCAGGAACGGCTTGCCGTCCTTCAGCACGATCGTCGGGGACATCGAGGACCGCGGGCGCTTGGTCGGGCCAGGCAGATTCGGGTCCGTGTCCCAGTTGTTGCCTGGGGCCGGCGAGAAGTTGAAGTCGGTCAGCTCGTTGTTGAGCAGGAAACCACGCCCGGGTACGACCATTCCGCTGCCACCGGTCGCCTCGATCGTCAGGGTGTACTCGACGACGTTGCCCCACTTGTCGCTGACCGTAAGGTTGGTCGTGCTCTGCCCCGCGTCGACCGTTGCGCCGACCAGAGCCGAGGTGCATCCAGTGGCGTTGATGTCACCGGGCGGCACCGGCTTGGTCAGCGCCCGCGTGGGGCTGATCTGGCAGGCGCGCTGAGCGGCCCACCGGTCACTGATCAACCGTTTCAACACCCGCTGCCGCGTGTACGCCCCGACGTACCGGTTGCGGTCCGCGAACGACAGCGCGGTCGCCTCCAGGTACCGGTGCAGCGCCTGCGTCAGGTCGACCTCGGACAGGTTCGTCGTCTCCAGGATGTTGAGCGCCTCGCCGACCGCCGTGCCGCCGCTGGACGGGGTGGACATCCCGTACACGGTGAGGCCCCGGTAGTCCGACCTGGTCGGGTCGCGGAACCGCACCCGGTAGTGCTTGAGGTCGGACAGCCGGAGGTCGGCGCCGCGGATCGGAGGCGCCCAGTCACCGATCGGATCCTCCGCCACCGGCGGGTCCTGCACGGTCCGCACGATGTCCCGGGCGATAGCGCCGCGGTAGAACACGTCGGTGCCGTTGCGAGCGATCAGCCGGTAGGTCTCCGCCAGGTCCGGATTGCGCTGTATCGAACCCACCTCGGGCGGCACCCCGCCCGGGAGGTAAAGGTCGCTGGTCGCCTCGAATTGGCCGAAGATCGCGGCGTTGTCGGTCACCTGCTGGCGGAACGTGGCGTCCACGGCGAAACCGTTCTCGGCCACCCGGGCGGCCGGCCGCAGCAGGCTGCCGAGCGACCTCGTGCCCCACTTGCGCACGGCCGACTCCCACGTGGCCAGAGTGCCCGGTGTGCCAACGGACAACCCGCTCACCCGGGCCTCCACGGAGGAGTACGGCGTTCCGGTGGCCGGGTCGATGAACCAGTCCGCAGTCATCGATGCCGGACCGGACTCGCGGCCGTCAATCGTGTAGACCTTGTGCTTCCTGGCGTTGTAGTAGACGAAGAACCCGCCGCCGCCGATGCCGGCCGAGAACGGCTCGGTCACGCCGAGAGTGGCGGCAGCCGCCACCGCGGCGTCCACCGCATTGCCGCCACGGCGCAGCACCCCCAATCCGACGGCGGTGGCGATCGGGTCGACCGTCGAGACGGCTCCCCCGTACCCCGTGGCGGTCGGCTCCCGGGCGGCGACCGGGGCGTGTGCCGACGCCGGGGCGGGAATCAGACAGAGCGTGGTGGCAGCGGCCAGCGCGATGGTTCGACGGAACGGCATCGTTCCTCCGGAAGTGAAAGCAGTGTGGACCGTCTATCCCTGCCTACCGGTCCGGCGGTGCGGGCACAACCGGGGATGCTCAAGTCGCGCACATTGCCCGGCCCGCTAGCCCACGCCGAACGGATCGGGGATCACGCCGGCGCAGGCGGTACCGGCGGCCGGCGTCCGCACGTCGATCAGATAGCGGTCGACCACACCGTTCACGCAGGCCGTCCGGCCGTAGACCACGTGACCCCAGCCGTTGTACGTGACCAAGGACGCCTTCGGGCCGAGCTGTGCGCTGACGTTGCGGGCCCAGGCGTGAGCGGTGGCCGGGTCGTGCCGGGCGTTGATCAGCAGGGTGGGCACGGTCGTGGGCCCGAGCGGCCGCTGCCGGCTGTGCGCAGGCGACGGCCAGCCGAGGCAGCCGACGGTGGCGGAGAGCGTAAGTGGCGAGACCAGCATCTGCGGCGCCCGTGCCCTCAGGTCGGTGAGCCGGCCCGCGTAGTCCGCGTACCCGCCGACCGGGAGTGACCAGTCCTCGCAGAAGATCGCCGGAAAGCCGTTCTGGACCAGTGCGGTGCTGCGTTTCCCCACCGCCGGGGATGCCTCTTCGGCCTCCTTGAGGAAGGTGGCGAGGGACGAGAACTCCGGCCGGTAGAATGAGCTGAAGGCGACACCCACAAGATCGAAAACCGCCATCCGGTGCGCCGTGTCGTACGGATCGCGGAGGTTTCCGCGGGCGGCCCGGGCGAGCAGGGCAGCCCACAGCCCGCGGATATCCCGGCCGCGCAACACACATGTCCGATCGCGCGCGCACCAGAGCGCGAACTCGTCGAACAGGTCCTGCGCGGACTCCGCGCCCTGGGTGAGGAAACCGGCCGTGTCGACGCTGTGATCCATGACGCTGTCCAGGACGATCGCCCGCACCCGGCTCGGGAACCGCTGCGCGTACTGCGCACCGAGCAACGTGCCGTACGAGGCGCCGTAGAAACTGATCCGCTCCTCGCCCAACGCCCGCCGCAACGCGTCGAGGTCTCGCGACACGCTGATCGAGTCGACGTGCCCGAAGACCCTGCCGGTGTGTTTCCGGCAGTCTTCCGCCAGCCTGCGGTTGTAGGAGACTGCCGCGTCGTACTCGGCGGCATCGGTCAGAAACGGCGACGGCGCGGCGGCGACGAGCGACTCCGAACAGAGCACCGGGCTACTGCGGGCCACGCCGCGCGGGTCGAAGCCGACGATGTCGAACCGGGCACGCAGCGCCGGGCTGAAGAAACCGGCGGCGCCGAGCGCGAAGTCGACTCCCGAGCCGCCCGGTCCGCCGGGGTTCACGACCAGGGTGCCGATCCGGTGGGCCGGGTCGGTGGCCGCGCGCCGGGCGACCGCGACACCGATCCGCCCGCCGTACGGATCTTCCCAGTCCACCGGCACCCGCAAGGTCGCGCATTGCGCCGTCTCGTCATCGGCGCAAGCCACCCAGCTCAGCCCGGCCGGTCGCCGGGCGCCGGCCGGCCCCGCCATACCCAGGACACACAGGAGGATCAAGGCCGCCACGATCGACCGGGTAGCTCGCACCCGCCCATCCTTGGCCATGCCCGGTGCCGGAGTGGGCAGAAACTCGCCGCGTTCACTCCAGGGCGACGGCGGCGGTTTGTCGGACCCGTGGTGGGCGCAGCACGTCGGTTCCGTGAAGATCTGATAACGGCCGTCCCGTTGCACCACAATCGGCATGGCACGGTAGATGACATGACACGCTCCGGATCGCGGCTGGGGATGGTGCTCGTGACGGCGGGTGCCGCGCTGCTCACCGCTTGCTCGTCGGACGGCGCCGATGAGCCCCAGCCGCCCGCACCGTCGATGGCGGCCGCGCCTTCCGGGTCGGTCACGCCGTCAGCGACGCCCTCCGGTACGCCCGACCTGAGCGCCCCGGAGACCGTGGCGACCGGCATCGACGTTCCGTGGGGTCTGGCCTTCCTGCCGGACGGAAGCGCACTGGTCGCCCAGCGGGACAGGGCGACCATCCTGCGGGTGACAGCGGGCGGAGGAGAGCCGCGAGAGGCGTACCGGGTGCCGGGCGTGGATCCGGGCGGCGAGGGGGGCCTGCTCGGACTGGCGCTGGCCCGCGACTACGTGCAGACCCGCTGGGTGTACGCGTACCACACAGCCGCGGACGACAACCGGATCGTCCGATTCAAGCTCGGCAGCAATGACCGCCCGGAAGTGATCTTCAAGGGACTCGCCAAGGCCGGCAACCACAACGGCGGCCGGATCGCGTTCGGGCCGGACGGCATGCTCTACGTCGGCACCGGCGACGCCGCGGTACCGAGCCGTTCGCAGGACCCGCAGAGTCCGAACGGGAAGATCCTGCGTCTCACTCCGGACGGCGAACCGGCGCCGGGCAACCCCACCGAGGGCTCGCCGGTCTGGAGCCTGGGCCACCGCAACGTGCAGGGTCTGGCCTGGTCCGCCGACGGCACCATGTACGCCAGTGAGTTCGGCCAGAACCGGCAGGACGAAGTCAACGTGATCGAGCCCGGCAAGAACTACGGCTGGCCCGAGGTGGAGGGCAACGGCAACGACAGCCGGTACGAGAATCCGCTGGTCACCTGGTCCACCTCCGAAGCGTCCCCGTCCGGTGCGGCGATCTCCGGCGACACCCTGTACGTGGCCGCCCTGCGTGGGCAGCGACTGTGGACGGTGCCGCTGAGCGGCGGTGAACCCCGGGCCGAGCTGTCCGGCCGGTACGGTCGGCTACGAACGGTGGCGTTCGCGCCGGACGGCGCGTTGTGGCTCACCACCTCGAACACCGACCGCGGACCGGAGCCGGAGCCCGGGGGCGACGACCGGATCCTGCGCTTTCCCGTCCGGTGATCCGGCTAGGCGGACCGCGGTGGAAGCTGCGGTAGCTGGGAGATCACCGCGGCGTACTGGGCGACCTGCCGGCCGTTCGGCACCACGCCGACCATCCTGAGCTGATCGTGGATGGCCTGCGCGACCGAATCCTCGGACTGGCCGCGATGTGTCCGCGTGATCTGGTTGACCACGTAGTCGACGCGAAGCTGCACCTGCCAGCCGGCGGCACGACTGGCACCGGCACCGGCGGAGCTCACGGAGGCGAGGGGTTCCATGCCCCGCAGTATCGGAAGCGCCACCGGTCACCGGAAGGATCGAGGGACGCCGCAACCGGACTGCACCTGCCTCGCACCGTTCCGCCCATCAAGAATCAGGCCCTACTCCCGCCGGAGCTTCTCGAGCGATTCAGGAGTCAGCTCGTCCAGCGAGGCGATCACCAGGTCGGCTTTGGCAAGCGCGTCCTCGGCCGGCGGGTAGATGCCGTGCGGCACACAGATCACCGCGAGCCCGGCGGCCGCCGCCGAACGCAAGCCGTTGCTGGAGTCCTCGACGGCGGCGCACAACGCGGGCTCGAGCCCGAGGTCCGTCACCACCGACAGATAGACATCCGGCGCGGGTTTGCCGCGCGGGACCTCCTCGGTCGACCGGGTCACCCGGAACACACCCGTCAGTCCCGCGGTGTCGAGCACCTGGTCGATGAGGACCCGGGCGGACGAGCTGGCGAGCGCGACCGGGTAACGCGCGGCGATCCGCCGGACGGCCTCCACCGAGCCCGGGATCAACGGCAACGCGGACCGGTAGCGCCCGGCCATCCGCTTCAGGACCTCGGAGGCCACCTGCTCGGGCGGCAGCCCGACGCCGACGTCCTCGGCCAGATGCGCCGACCACTCCCCCGTACTCATGCCCATCATCCGCTGCTGGCTGTCCGGCAGGAACTGCTTGCCGTGCTCGGCCACGTACCCCCGGCGGACTTCCTCCCAGACGGCCTCGGTGTCGATGATGACGCCGTCCAGGTCGAAGACGACGGCCCGCACGCTCACAGGGCCTCCGCCGCCGGGATGATCTCGGTCTTGAAGATCTCGAGTTTCCTGGTCTCGTAGACGTTGCGGATACCGCCGTGCGCGACGGTGAAGCCGAGCCCGGCGAGCCGCCGCAACTCGGCGATGGTCTTGTCCACCCGCTCGCCACGGTCGCCGATCGAGAAGTTGAACAGGACCGTCTTCTCGATCTCGTCGTAGTCCCGGCCGACGTCCTCACAGTGCTTGCGCAGCACGTCGAGTTTGCGCTCCAGATCAGGCACCGGGAACAGATTGCAGGCGTCGGCGTACTTGGCCACCAGCCGCAGGGTCTTCTTCTCGCCGCCGCCACCGATGAGGATCGGCGGGTGCGGCCTGCTCAGCGGTGCCGGGGAGTTCAGAGGCCGGCCCAGCCGGTAATGCTTTCCCTCGAAAGCCGCCTCGTCGCCGCGGAACATCTGCCGGCAGATCCGCAGCGCCTCCTCCAGCCGCTCGAACCGCTCGGCGGTCGGCGGGAAGAAGAGGCCGAGGCCGCGTGCCTCCGCCTCGTTCCAGGCCGCGCCCACGCCGAGCATGGCCCGCCCCCCGGAGAGCACGTCGAGAGTGGTGACGGCCTTGGCGAGAAGGCCGGGGTCGCGGTAGACCACGCCGGTCACCAGGGTGAGCAACTTGGCTCGCGTGGTGTGCGCGGCCAGGTAGCCCAGCGTCGTGTACGCCTCGAGCATCTCGCGCTCGGGCGGCCCGATCACCGAGATCTGCCAGAGGTGGTCCATCACGCTGATCCGCTCGAATCCGGCGTCGTCGGCGGCGGACGCGACGTCGGCGAGCACCGAACCCAGGCGGGGAGAGCCATCAGGCCAAGTGAAATTCGAGATGTGCAAGCCAAGTTTCATGAGGGGAACATTATCCCTGACGGATTCGCGGTCCACGCACCTCAAGCCACCGACGAACTACACAACGTCACGGCCTATCGTTCTCAACGCAGAGTGGCGATACTGCCCGAAATAATCCTGCATCTCCGCCTCGTCCCTCCTCAATGTAACCGAGCGTGATTTTCGGCGTCTGCCCTGACGGGCATAACCGCGCGAGTCGCGGCGCCCTTAGCAGGCCATTGTCGAAATCACGGCGCGAGGTTCAAGCGTTGACCGTTCGACGAGTTGACGCTCGGTAGTCGGCTGGTAGGTTGGGACCGATCCGCAGTCGTCCGACGGCTTGCCGCCACACAACCGCCGAGGAGCCACCGCCATGCCTCCTTCGCCGCCACCGTCGCCGATGCGGCGGGACAGGCCGCCGTCACCGACGGTCGGCACCCGGTTCACCGACCTCGGCTCCGGCTACGACGCCTACCGGCGCAGCTCGCTGCCGGCGCTCGACCTGCCCGGCACCGACCTGCCGGGCCGCCGGCACGGTCACACGGTGTGGGGCGACAGCGGAGAGATCGAGCCCATGATCAACATTAGAATGGCCGCGCAAGGCCTGGGCGTCGTGGAGGCGGGCAGTGTCGGCTACCCGCGTGTCCACGGCAACGAGCGCCGCCGGGTGATCGGCCGCGCGATGCGCGCCCTTCGCAGACTCATCGGCGAATACCGGCGCCGGAGCCGGCTCGGCCGCCGTCCGTCGGCGCCGGCCCGGCACGATGCGACAAACCTTCGGCGGTACGCCGAGACGACCGGTCCCCGTCGTCCCGCCGGGATCGCTCAGCGTCCCGGCCCGCCGGTGGTCCGCCCGCCGGCACCGGATCCCGCGCCGTACGCGGCCGGCGAGCGATCGACCGGCCGGCACGCGTCACGGGGGGTCGCGGCGGAGAACTCCCGCGTCGGCACAACCGGCGGCCACCGGGACCATGCCGTGACCTCGACCCGGACCACCCCGGAGCCGGGCACCCACCGCGCTCAAGACGTCGCCGACCACGACACCGCTGCGCCGTACACCGGTGTCCGGCGCAGCGGCATCTACAACGCCGGCACCAACCGCCTCGATTCCGGCGTGCACCGCACCGGGGTGTACGACACCGGGGTGCGCCGCAGCGGCCTGTACGACACCGGAGTGCACCGGGTCGGCGTCTACGACTCGGGCGTGCACCGCACGGATGTCTACGAGTCCGGCGCCCACCGCCTTCCGAACGGCGCCGACCCGGGGTACCGGCAGTCGCTGCCCCGCGAGGTCGGCGGCGGCCGGCGCCGGTTGGACGCGCGTGACCGACGGCAAGACCGCCGACCGGACCTGACCGTCATCGCCGGCGACGGCGGCCACGACGCCGGCCGAACGCGGGAGAGCCGGTCGCGCCGGCCCGGCCACCTGCGGGCGGTGCCGAGCGAGCGCTCCAGCCGATGAGCGAGCGCGCCCCCGACGGTCACTTCCGGTCACGCAGGCGCGGGAGGATCTCTTTGCTGTACAGCCGCAGGAAACGCTCCTGATCCGGTCCCGGTGCGTGGAACACCAGGTGCTGGAAGCCCATGTCGAGATACTCGGCGACCTTGGCGGCGTGCTCCTCGGCGTCCGAGGAGACGATCCAGCGGGTGGCGGTTCGCTCCACCGGCAGCGCGTCGGCGCGGCGTTGCATCTCGATCGGGTCCTCGACGCCGGTCTTCTCCTCCGCCGACAGCGCGAGCGCGCCCCAGTAATGGGTGTCGTTGCGGGCCTTTTCCAGGTCGGGGTCGAAGGAGACCTTCACCTCGATCATCAGATCGATGTCGTCGAGTGACCGGCCCGCCTTGCCGGCACCCTCCCGAACGGCCGGCAGCAGCGTCCCGGTGTACAGCTCGTGGCCCTTGCCGCTGGTGGTGATGAAGCCGTCGGCGATCCGGCCGGCCAGCCGGGTCGCGGCGGGACCGGAAGCACCGATGTAGACCGGCACCGGCTGCTCCGGCTTGTCGTAGATCGTGGCCTGCTCGGTGCGGTAGTGCGTGCCGTCGAAGGTCACCCGATCCTCGGTCCACAGCTGCTTGATCAGCGCGACCGCCTCCTTGAGCCGAGCGAAGCGCTCCTTGCCGTCCGGCCACTCGGTGCCTAGCGGAACCTCGTTCAGCGACTCGCCGGAGCCGACACCGAGGATCACCCGGCCCGGCGCCAGGCAACCGAGTGTGGCGAACGCCTGCGCCACGACGGCCGGGTGATAGCGGAAAGTCGGTGTGAGCACGCTGGTGCCGATGAGCACCCGGTCGGTCCGGGCGGCCAGGGCACCGAGCCAGGGCAGCGCGGCCGGTGCGTGCCCACCGTCGTGCCGCCACGGCTGCAGGTGATCGCTGACGAAAACCGAGTCGAACCCGAGCTGTTCCGCCAGGATGCCGTAACCGAGCAGCTCGGTGGGCGGGAACTGCTCCGCGGACGCCTTGTAACCGAACCGAATCATGACGCCGACTGTAACCCGCCGGCCCGGTACGCCTCACGGCTCGGTCGGATCGTCTCCGCGGCGGCCGCACGGGGCTCTCCGATCCAGGCGCTGAGCCCACGAGGTGCGGATGGCGCTCGACGCCCCGGCGGCCGCAGCCCGATCCACGTCGAGAAGCGAGCGCCTGATCCGGCCGGTCTGAATTGGCCGATGCCGCCGGGCGGCGCACTGGCTCGGCTCGCCGAGTTGGTCGGCCGGCTCGAAGCTCCGAAAACGGTCACCTTAGACCACTAAAAACATCGGCCGCCGGCACGGGTTCGCCGACGGCCGATAACTTGATTGGTTCGTCTCAGCGGCGGTGTGCCGCCCGGTACGCGTCGCTGACGCTCTGCGGAATGCGCCCGCGCTCGGAGATCTGGTGTCCGTTGCGGGCCGCCCAGTCGCGAATCGCCTTGTTCTCGTCGCGGCTGCCGGCCGTACGGCCGGAGGTGACCGCCCCCGTGTGCCGGCGCCCCGAACCCCGCCCGATGCGGGTACCCGCGTTGATGTACGGGTCGAGTGCCTTGCGCAGCTTTCCGGCATTGGCGTCGGAAAGGTCGATCGTGTACGCAGTGCCGTCCAGGCTGAACTCGACGGTGCGGTCCGCCTTCTTTCCGTCCAGATCGTCGATGAGAGTAGTGATTACCTGCCGCGCCATGACGACTCCCGTCGGTTTCGAATAGCCGCGCCTAGTGTCGCTCGCAACCGACCCTATGCGCAACTCTTCCACCGAATCTGACCATTCTTTTCTCACGAACGCGGTGCGCACGATTAAATGCACGGGCAGTATTCGTGCGAATGGGCCGGTGCCGCGCCGGCATCGATGACGACGAAAACCCGGGTGGCTGATCACGCTCGGATGACGTTAGGGTCTTCGCCATGGAGGACGAGCGCTCCGCGTGGCATGAGCAGCGCCGGCAGGCCGTCGCCGGGCATGCGGCCGCGTTCGAGGCGGGCCGGGCGGCGGAGGCCGCGCAGGCTGCGGCGCTGTTGGCCGATTTCGTCCGGCAGGCCGGCGAGCGCGGGCTCCCGTCGACGGTGCTGAGCGCCACGTCGTTCGACGGCCGCGCGACGTACCGGACCAAGGTGCGCGGCTGGTATCTGAAGAGGAACAAGTCCATCGCCGTCGGTGAGGATGGCGGGTACTACGTTCTCACCGTCCCGTCTTCCCTGCGCGCCCGGTTCACTGGCGCCGGGATCCGGCCAAGCGTGCCCCGGCTCGTGGTCGGCGCGGGCGGCGGAGACGGCGAGACCCTACCGCTGGCGCAGCTGCTACAGCGCCGCCTCGACGCAGGAGCCACCTGGCCGTGATCCGTGGCACCGCCCCTACCGCGACCCGACGTCGTGTCGTGGCGGCGGCGCTGACCGCTGCCGTCCTGGCCACCCCCATGGCCGCGCCGTCATCGCCGGCTCAGGCCGCGCCCGCGCCCACCCGAGCGGCACCCGCCCCCTCCACCGGCGCCCGGGCGGCCACCGTGCCGTGCCCCAGGCCGAAGGTCAAACCGCCGGCCGGACGCCCGCCTCGCCCGACGCCGCCGAAGGACGATCCGGTGCTGCGGGCCGTCGGCGGCGACGCGCTCGCCACCGACGGCCTCACCGTGCCCTCCGGTGCCCCCCGGCCGCCCGCGCTGACCGCCACCAGCTGGCTGGTCGCCGACCTGGACACCGGCGAGGTGCTGGGCGGCTGCGGCCCGCACGTCTACGGCACCCCGGCGAGTGTGCAGAAGCTCCTGCTCGCCGCGACCCTCATGCCGAAGCTGGACGCTAAGAAGATCATCACCGTCACGGACGAGGACCTCGCGATCGAGCCGGGCAGTTCGGCGGTCGGCCTGGTGCCGCGCGGCCGGTACACCATCGCGACGCTCTGGCTCGGTCTGATCCTCAACTCCGGTAACGACGCGGCGAACGCGCTGGCCCGGGTGGGCGGTGGCCGCGGCGGCATGCGGGCCACGGTGGCCGCGATGAACGCCGAGGCCAAGCGGCTCGGCGCCTTCCAGACGCGTGCGGTGACGCCTTCCGGACTCGACGGTCCGGGCCAGTTCACCAGCGCGTACGACCTCGCGCTCATCGCCCGGGTCTGCTTCGGCCTCCCCCAGTTCCGCAAATACGCCCTCACCAGAACCGCCCGGATGCCTGCCCAGCCGGCTTTGAAGAAGGGTGGCTTCGAGTTCCAGAACGAGAACCGGCTGATCTTCAACTACACGGGCGCGCTGGGCGGCAAGACCGGTTTCACCAAACTGGCTCGGCACAGCTACGTCGGCGCGGCGCGGCGCAACGGCCGCCGCCTCGTCGCCACCCTGCTCGGCGCCGAGGCCAACCCGCAGCGCGGCTGGGAACAGGGCGCCGCGCTGCTCGACTGGGGATTCTCCCTCCGCGCGGATGCTTCGGTCGGCAAGTTGGTCGAGCCGGAGCGTGCGGACGCCGCCGGTTCGGCCGGCACCGAGAGCGCGCCGGTGCCCGTACCGGTCGCCCCGGAGAGGGAGCCGGCGGCCACCGCCGTGCGCCGTGCGCCGTCCCGGGCGTTGTCGCTGGGTGCGGCCGCCTTGGTCGCGATCGTGCTCGCCGCGACCCCGCTGATGATGCTGTCGGCCCAGCGCCGCCGCCGACGCGTCCGGCGCCGCCATCGGCGGGTCGGCCACCGCGCTCGCACCGCGCACCCCTCTCACCGCTGATACCGCAGCGGTGAGCGGGTCAGCCGATCAGCAGCAGGCCGAAGACCCAGACGACCGCGACGCCCAGCGCGGCGGCGAGCTCCACCAGCAGCGAGAGCCCGACCGCGCCCAGTGCGTCCCGGGTCGACAGCCATGCCTGAGCCGGGCCCAGCCGGATCCGCTCGGTTATCCAGATGCCGAAAACGAACCCGAGTACCAGCCCCACGATCGGGACCGCGAAGAATCCGATCAGGCCGAGCACGCCGCCGGCCAGCAGTGACGACGTCGGCACCCCCGTGCCCTTCAGGCGCCTGCCGGGCCACATGTACTTGACCACCGTTCCGGCCAGGGCGATCACGGTGGCGAAGGCGAGCACCGCCCAACGGCCCGGGCCCGCGTCGCCCAGCACCGCCCAGAGGGTCACTCCCAGCCAGCACAAGATCAGCCCGGGCACAACCGGAACCAGCACGCCCAGCACGCCGACCACAATCACCAGCCCGGCCACCAGATCGACGGTCGCGCCGGAGTCGGTGAGATCCATGGCGACCACCCTGCCGCAGAGCGTCGCGATATCTCAACCGGGCCCGCCGGCGGCCGATGGAGATGCGGTCCCCCCGCCGACTCCACCGAGGCGGCACCCGTCTCGCCGCCGCGACCTCTGATCCGTCGAGGAGTTCGCAAGCAACCGGCATGCAACTCTCCGCCACCGGTGCCTGCACTCCGGGTCACTCAAAGTTCTCCCTTGTCAGCCGGTGCCCTTCCAGCCGCGGGCGCCGACAACACACGGGGGAAACGACATGACCAGCACCGTCACGACCGAAGCTGCCGACCGCCCCGCCGACATCGCCGAGGTGACGGTGCTCTCCGCCGCGGAGCAGGAGGGACTCATCCGCCAGCACATGCCGCTGGTCGGCCACCTCGTCCGGGACATGCTCGCCCGTGTCCCCAACCACATCCACCGCGATGACCTCACCAGCGCCGGCCTGCACGCCCTGGTGACCGCAGCTCGCAGCTGGGATCCGGACCGCGGCATCCCGTTCCACCGGTTCGCCGGCACCCGGATCCGCGGCGCCATCCTGGACGAGCTGCGGTCGCTGGACTGGGCCACCCGCTCGGTGCGTACCAAGGCACGGACCACCGACACCACGCGTCAGCATCTGACCACCGCGCTGGGCCGTACGCCGACGACCGAAGAGCTCGCGCAGGCGCTCGGCACGACCACCACGGACCTGCACCAGACCGACAGCGACATCCAACGTGCCACGGTGCTGTCGCTGCAGGGCTTCACCACGGCCAGCGCCGACGACATGGTCACCGAGCCGACCCCGGGCCCCGAGGACATGCTGCTGCGCCGCGAGCAGGTCGGGTACCTGCACCACGCCATCGCATCGCTGCCGGAGCGCCTGCAGCTCGTGATCACCGAGTACTTCCTGAACGAGCGCCCGATGGCGGACATCGCGGCCGACCTGGGCGTCACCGAGTCCCGGATCAGCCAACTGCGTGCCGAGGCGCTGTCGCTGCTCAAGGACGGCCTGAACACCCACCTGGACCCCGACCTGGCGCCGACACCGGAGAACCCGGAGTCGATCACCGCCCGCCGCCGTGCGTCGTACTACGCGTCGATCGCCGACAACACCTCGCTGCACACCCGCCTGGCGCTGACCAACACGCACGGCTACTCCCGCGCCACCCTCGCCGCCTAACCCCCACTCTCCCCCCGTCGATCTTGGAGTTGTGGTGGCCTTTATAGGCGTTAAGTGGCTTTTGCGGGGCACCACAACTCCAAGATCGCGAGGTACGACGAGGGACTACGCCAGGGCGTTGAGCTCCTTGGGGAGGGACCCGGTGTGCAGGACGCCGAGCCGGCTGGTAGCCCGGGTGACGGCCACGTATAGGTCGCTCCTTCCGCGGGGTGACTCGGCGAGGATCTCGTCCGGCTGAACCACGATCACCGAGTCGAACTCCAAGCCCTTGGCCTGGCGGACGGTCAGCATCACGACCTCGTTGCGCAGGTCGGGTTGCTCGCCCACGGCCGCCTCCGGCAGCGCCTTCATCAACTCGTGACCCAGCTCGCCCACACGACCATCGGGCACCAGGATGGCGACCCGGCCTTCGGCGACCTCGGCGGCCTCTCGGCGTACCGCATCGATCACGGCATCGGCGAGCGTGTCCGGCCGCACCGAGCGTGCCCACGGCGCCACGCCGGCCTCGCGCACCGACCGTGGCGGCTGCAGTGACGGGTCCACCGCGGCCAGTACGTCCCCGGCCACCGCCATCACCTCGGCCGGCGTGCGGTAGTTGACGGTCAGCTCGGCCAGCCGCCAGCGTTGCGCGACGTACGGCTCGAACACCTGGTCCCAACTGGTGGCACCGGCCAGGTCGGAGGTTTGTGCCACGTCGCCGACCACGGTCATCGAGCGGCTCGGCGTACGCCGCATCAGCAGCCGCCACGCCATCGGTGACAGCTCCTGCGCCTCGTCCACGATGACGTGCCCGAACACCCAGGTCCGGTCCGCCGCGGCTCGCTCCGCCGCGGTACGCGTGTCGATCTCCTCGTACCGCTCCGCGAAGGCGGTGGCGTCGACCACGTCGGTGGCGGAGAGGATCTCCTCCTCGGTGTCCTCGAAGTCGAGCGACCGGGATCCCTCGACTATCTGGAGCACACCCTCGGCGTACTCGATCGCCCGTGCCCTCGCCCGCTTCGCCGCCCGCTGCCGCAGCGTGTCGTCCTCGCCGAGCAGCTCGGCCAGCTCGTCCAGCAGCGGAACGTCGGCCGGTGTCCACGGCGCGCTCCGTTCGCGCCGCAACTCCTCGGGCGCCCGGGCGGAGGAGAGCCGCTCCGCCGAGCTCAGCAGCTCGCGTAGCACCCGCCTCGGGGTCAGCAGCGGCCACATGTCGAACAGTGCGGCCTGCACGTCCGCGTCCTCGCGTAATTCGCGGCGGGTTTCCGCGAGATCCGCCTCCTCGAGCAGGTTCTCGCCGCCCAGGGGGTCAGCGCCGATCCGCTCGGCGATCTGCAGGGACAGGGCGTGGATCACCTCGGTGACGAAGGTGGCACGGGCGATGTTGTGCGGCCGCCCGGACCTCCGGGCCGCGGCGCGGGCGTCCTCACACACCGCCCGATCGATCCGCAGTGGATATCCGTCGTGGTCCACCTCGATGTAGTCGTGCGGCACGGTCTGCCAGTCGGCCACCGCTGCGGCGAGAACGTCGAGCATGGCGACCCGGCCCTTGAGCGCGGCAATCTCCGGTTCTTCCGGGGCCCGGGCGCGGACGCCGGGGAACATGTCTCCGAGAGTGGCCAGCAACGCACCCGTCTCGGCCAGCGAGGGGAGTACCTGGGAGATGTAACGCAGAAAGGTGGTGTTCGGGCCGAGGATCAACACACCCTGCTTGGTGAGCTGATCTCGGTGGGTGTAGAGCAGGTAAGCCGCACGGTGCAGCGCCACGGCGGTCTTGCCGGTGCCCGGACCGCCCTGCACGACCAGCACACCCGGCAGGCCGGACCGGATCACCTCGTCCTGCTCCGCCTGGATGGTCTCGACGATGTCGCGCATCCGGCCGGTTCGGCCCTGCGTCAGGGCGGACAGCAACGCCGTCTCGCCGGTCACGTCGTGCCGGCCGCCACGGCCGCCGGCCGCCAGGTCGAGCACCTCGTCGTCGATCCCGACCAGCTCACGACCCTTGGTACGCAGATGCCGCCGCCGGGTCACTCCCTCCGGTGATACCGCGGTGGCGAGGTAGAACGGCCGGGCAGCCGGCGCTCGCCAGTCGATCAGCAGCGGGTCCTCATCACGGTTTTCGGCGAACAGGCCGATCCGGCCGATGTAACGCGGATTGCCGGCGTGAAAATCGAGCCGGCCGAAGCACAGGCCGTTCTCGACCGCATTCATCTTGGCTAGCTGTTCGGCGTAATGGCCGCGTGTCGCCTCCCGCTGCGACCGGCCCTGCGGCGTGCCGCCGGCCTCGAGCAGAATCGCCCGCAGACGCTCGTCGGCCTGCGCCCGCAGGTGATCCAGCCGCTCGTAGAGGCGGTCCAGATAGGTCTGTTCGAAACGGACGTCGTCGTCGCGCGTGTCGGCGGCAGAACTTGACAAAGTCACCCCCTGTTGTGCTACCCTTCCGGAGTCTGGCGCCCATTCGGGCGTCTTTTTTATTGCTCGCCAAACGCCCAGAATAGCCGACCACACAAGACGGCAGGGAAGGTTACGGTCGCACGCGCAAGTGTCCGGAATCCGTCATCTTGGACTCGGCCCCGTTACGTCGAACGGCCGATCTCGATTAACCCGTTCATGAACCACAACCACCCGTTCCGACGCCTTGGCGCGCTGGCATTCATCGCCGCCGCCGCACTCAGCCTCACCGCCGGTTGCTCCGGTGACGACGACGCCCCGGCCGGCAACGCCGCGGCCGCCGCGGCCGGCGGCCCCGAGCCGAAGACCGTCGACGGCGCGAAGGCCGCCGCGCAGACCGTGTTCGACCGTTTCAGCGGCGGCGACTTCGCCGGCGCCTGGGAGATGTACACCGCCAAGGGCAAGCAGGCGATCAGCAAGGAGGACTACGTCAAGCTGAACGAGGCCTGCTCCCGCAAGGGCCTGGCGATCAGCCTGACCAGCGCCCGCATGGAAGGCACCAACAAGGCGATCGTGATCGCCAAGCAGCTGGTCGCCGCGCAGTCGTACACCATGGTGTACGAGGGGGGCGCATGGAAGCTGGAGCCGGCCAAGGAGGGCCTAGCGCTCTACTCCAAGGGCGCCGTGCGGGCCATCGCCGCCCAGAAGAAGGCCGGCACCTGCGCCAACGCGTGATACCGATCGGCCCGGCCTCCCACGGAGGCCGGGCCGCGTCTCAGGCTGCGATGGGTAAGCCGTCGATGCCGGTGATTGCGAGCCGGCTCTTCAGCGTGCCGCGGTGCCCGATCGCGTCGTAGTACGCCGCCCGCCGCCGGGCCACGCAGCCTTGGACCGGGACGGCGAGTGCCGGTTCCAGGTGCGAGTTCAGGCCGTCGCGCAGCAGACCGAGCGCCTCGGTGCGCAGTTGCGACACCCGGGACTCGGTCACACCCAGCTCAGCCGCGATCTGCGCCATGGGCCGTTCCTCGAAGAAGCAGCCGTTGATCACAGTACGCAGCCGTTCGGGCAGCGCCTCGACGGCGTGCCGGAGGTAGCCGAGGCGTTCGCGCTGGACCAGCAGCTCCTCCGGCCCGGCGCTCGGTTCGGTGACCAGGTCCTCGGCGGCGGCCGTGGCGAAGCCCTGCAGGCTGTACAAGACCGCGCGCTGCACGTCGTCGTCGGCGGACTCGATGTCCTCCGCCGAGCAGCCCAGGCGCTCGGCCACCTCGGTGACGCTGGGCGTACGACCGAGTTCGGCGGTCAGCTGCTGGCGGGCGGTGTCGGTACGGCGGGCGCGCTGGCGTACCGAGCGGCTCGCCCAATCCAGGCCGCGCAACTCGTCGAGCAGCGCGCCCCGGATCCGGGCGGCGGCGAACCGGGCGAACGGTACGCCCCGGTCCACGTCGAAGCCGCGAGCCGCGGCCACCAGGGCGGCGTAGCCGGCAGAGAGCAGGTCGTCGCGGTTCACATGGGCCGGTACCCGGGCCAGCATCTCGCGAACGAGGTGGCCGACCAGGGGCATGTGCGCTCGTACGGTGTCCTCGCGACGGCGGTCGGCAACGGATGCACCGGTCATCGGGTCTCCTCAGGTACCGGCCGGGACGGGGGGTTCCGGGCACTGAGAAGACGGTGAAATCCACAGGGTGCAGAACGGTACGAAACCGGTTGCATCGGAGTTGCGACCGGTCTCGGGTACACTCGATCACGCGGCCCGCACAGTCTTGCCCTCGGGCCGCCTTCGGATCGACCACCACGCGCCGCGACCGATACCCGGTCTGCGCCGGGCAGGACGACCCTCAACCGACGTTCGGAGTTCTCTACTACATGTCGACATTCACCGGCCTCGGCGTGCCCACGAAGCTCGCCGCGGCCCTCGCCGACCTCGGCATCACCACCCCCTTTCCGATCCAGGCGGCGACGCTGCCCGATTCCCTCGCCGGCCGGGACGTGCTCGGTCGCGGTCGAACCGGCTCGGGCAAGACCTACGCGTTCGCGCTGCCCGTCATCGCCCGCCTCGCGGCTTCCGCGAGCCCTCGCCTGCCCCGCCGGCCACGTGCGCTGATTCTGGCTCCGACCCGCGAGCTGGCCGCCCAGATCGACGCAGCGCTCACACCACTGGCCCGGACGATGGGCCTGCGCACGCTCACCGTCTTCGGCGGCGTCGGCCCGAACCCGCAGATCAACGGCTTGCGGGCCGGCGTCGATGTGCTCGTCGCCTGTCCCGGCCGGCTGCTCGACCACCTGCAGAACGGCCACGTCCAGCTGGACGCTGTCGAGATCACCGTGCTGGACGAGGCGGACCACATGGCCGACCTCGGTTTCCTGCCGGTGGTCCGGCGCCTGATGGAGGCCACACCGCGGCAGGGACAGCGCATGCTTTTCTCAGCGACCCTGGATGGCGGCGTCGATGTGCTGGTCAAGCGGTTCCTGCACAGGCCGGTGACGCACCACGTGGACGCGGCGGCCGAGGCGCCGGTGGAGATGTCCCACCACGTGCTGCACGTACGGCACGACGACCGCTTCCCGGTGCTGGTCGATCTGCTCGCTGCGCCTGGACGATCGGTGGTCTTCACGCGGACCAAGCGCCGCGCCAAGGTGCTCGCCCGCCAGTTGGTGGCCGCCGGGGTTCCGGCCGTCGAGCTGCACGGCAACCTTGCCCAGAACGCGCGCAACCGCAACCTGTCGGCGTTCTCCGACGGCAGTGCGCCGACGCTGGTCGCGACGGACATCGCGGCACGCGGCATCCACGTCGACGACGTCTCGCTGGTGATTCACGCCGACCCGCCGGTGGAGCACAAGGCGTACCTGCACCGATCCGGCCGTACCGCCCGGGCCGGCGCGCACGGCACGGTGATCACCCTGATGACCGACGACCAGCAGGGCGACGTGCGGGACCTGACCCGCAAGGCGGGCATCCGGCCGACGACCACGAAGACACGTCCGGGCGATGCCGTGCTAGCCGAGCTGGCGCCGGGCGAGCGGACCTTCCGCGCCGCGCCGGAAGCACCGGCGCCTACCGGCCCGCCGGCGGCCCGCGCCACCACCGGGCGGCCCGGCCGGACCCGCCGGCCGCAGGGCCGGCGCGGCTAGTACCTACCGGGGCGGGCCGTCCAGCACGCAGAACTCGTTCCCTTCGGGGTCGGCCAGCACGGTGAACCCCTCGTCACCGTGCTGGCCGACGTCCGTCCGGGTGGCGCCCAGTTCGAGCAGCCGGTCCACCTCGGCGGCCGCATCCTCCGCGACCAGATCCGGGTGGCTGCGGTTCTTGCCCGACTTGGGACCGCCGGACGGTTGTAGCCACACGTACAGTCCCCCGTCCGCCGGATGCAGCTTCGCCGACCCGTCGTCGCGGAGCTCGGCGCGGTAACCGAGCGCCCGCGACCAGAACTCCGCCATGGCGGAGACGTCCCGCACATCCAGCGTCCATTGCGCGATGCGACTGGTCATCACCCGCGGTTACCCGCGCTCGAGACGATCAACCCAGGAGGCTGATCTCGGGGGTCACGTCGACGTACCGTCCGATGATGGCCCGCCCGGTTGCCACACCCGCCGCGACCCGGTCGACCCGGGCCGAGACGGTGAAGCCGGGATGAGCTCGGCTCAGGTCGGCGAAACGTCCACCGCGATCTCTTCACCCAGCCGGTATCCGTCGCAGAGATCGAGGGTGTCGCCGCTCCAGAAGCGGCCCGGGTCGTACCAGTTGGGGTGCCGGCCGCGCCGCAGCAGGCCCATTTCCTCGAAGGTGACCGCTACCACCTCGGCACAGTACGCGGTCTCCAGCGCCACCTCGGAGACCTCCCGGGCGTCCCGCCACGGCAGCCGGACTTGCGGCACCCGGCCACGCATCCAACGCCAGGCCAGCTGCGCCGACGACGGGAACGGCGTGCCGTCCAGCCGGGCCACCGTGCGCAGGGCCTTGTCCTCCATCTCCTTGGTCGCCTGCGGCTCGAGCTGCCGAAGCCAGCTCCGCTGCCCGTAGCGGTGCGCCCACACGGTGACCGCGTCGCGCAGGTCGTGCAGTTGCACACCGCGCTGGAAGGTGCCGGACCACATGTCGGGCAGGCACCGGCCCAGCTCGGCGTGCCACATCAACGGCGGCATGTCCTCGATGACCAGGGACATGCCGACGTGGTTGACCGGACTGTTGGTCAGCGTCTGGATGGCGCGATCCGGCGTCGATCGGCCGCGGAAGATCCAGATATCACCCGTACGCGTCAGGTCGATGGCCTGATCGAGACTTATGTCGGCGTCCACGTGTCTATCCTCAGCAGATGCGTTGGTGGAAGGTAGCTGGTTTGGCCGGACTCGCCGGTGTCGCGGCGACCGGGATCGTGCTTGCGCGTGCGGAACGGGAGCGGCGCGCCTACACCCCGGACGAGATCCGCGAGCGGCTGCACGCCCGGGTGGCCGAGGCGCAGGAAGAACCGGACAGATAGCTAGACCACATCGGTGTCCCGCAGGAGACTCCACAGCCCGGCGCCGTCCGGGGCGGTAAACCAGGTCTTGCCGCCCGAGCCGACCGCCTCCGGGCTGCCGGACGGGCCTGGGACCGCACCTGCCAGCACCGCCTGGGTGGGCGACAACCGGCGGATCGCCACGGCGGCGACGTTCTCCGGATGGGCGTGCGCGAATTCCGAGTAGATCTCCTGGTCGTGCTGGCCGTCGTCGCCGATCAGCAGCCACCGGGTGTCCGGGAATTCGGCGGCCAGCCGGCGCAGGGTGTGGCGCTTGTGCTCCTGGCCGCTGCGGAACCAGCGGTCCGGCGTCGGGCCCCAGTCGGTGAGCAGGAGCGGGCCGGCCGGATACAGGTGCCGCGACAGGAACCGACTCAGCGTGGGTGCGACGTTCCACGCGCCGGTGGAGAGATAGAACACCGGCGCGCCCGGGTTGGCCGACACCAGCCGCTCGTACAGCACCGCCATGCCGGGCACCGCCGTCCGGGCGTGCTCGTCCAGCACGAAGGTGTTCCACGCGGCGAGCAGCGGACGCGGCAGCGCGGTGACCATGACCGTGTCGTCGATATCGGAGATGACGCCGAACTTGATGGCCGGGTCGACCACCCGGATCGGCGCGTCCACCGGCTGCGCGCCCTCGGTGCTGAGCTGTACGCTCCCCCACCCCGGATCGAGCTCGCCCTCGACCCGGCAATCGACATAGCCGCTGCGGTCGGTATGCGTCTCATGAACCTGGTCGCCGACCTGGATCGACACCCGGGCGTGGTTCACCGGCGAGGTGGTGAAGCTGCGCCATCCGCGTACCTTCTCCAATCGCTTGCGCACCTGGGACGGCCGGCTGAGCACCACCCTCGCCATCACCCGAACCCAGTTGGTGGTCCCGTAGCCCGTATAGGCCGTGATCACCGGCTGCCAGCCACGCTGGCGCAGCCGCCGCTCGATGACCTCGTGGACCGCGTCCTCGATCCGCGCGGCTCGATGCATCCGCACGGCTAGCTTGTCCCCCGCCGGAGTTGACACCACGCTGCTGCCTCCCCACCATCGGCCCGTTCTGCCCTGTGACGCTACCTAACAGGTCTGACAACTGCTCGGGAACAGGCCTAACGGGTGACGCCAGTCTACAGTGGACGTCATGCCGCGGCAGCCCGCACCGGCTCCGCGGGGGCAAACGTCCCGGCCCACCAGCCGGCATTCGCGGACAGGCTGTCGACGCTGGTCCGCCGGGACGCGGCGCAGGCCTCGGCCCGCAGGCTGCCCAGCGCGGCGGCGGCCTGCTCGGCGGTCTCCCAAGCCTGCCGCTCACGCTCCGTCGCCTGCAGGTAAGCGGCGAACCGATGCGCCCGCACAGCGTTGCACAGTGCCGACTCCTGCGCGGCCGGGTGCAACCGGGCATTCCAGCCGCGGTGCGCCAGGGCGTCGTTGAGCTGCGCGATGGAGATCTCGCGGTTTCGGCAGGCGGCGACCGCGGAGCGGTGCAGGAATCGCTCGCGGTCGGCGTTCTCGCCGGGCGCGCGGCGGCGGCGCATCACCGGGTAGGCGGTCGCCGCCGCGGCGCGGCGGGCGGCCCGGTCGGCCTCGTCGTAGGCGGCCCAGGCCGCGTCGACCTCGGCCTGCGCGGCCTGCCACTCGTCGCGGCGACGCCGGGCGGTGACGGCGGCCCGGTCGGCGGCGACGGCAGCCCGGTCGGCGGCAACGGCGGCCCGGTCGGCGGCAACGGCGGCCCGGTCGGCGGCGACGGCAGCCCGGTCGGCGGCGGCCTCGCCGGCGAAACGAAGATCGGCCGCGGCCGCCCGAACCGGCGCCAGGACCAGCGTGTGGCCGTGGCCGGCGATCTTGCGGTACAGGGTCATGAGCGCGGTCGCCAGGGCGGCGACGAGCAGAAGGATCATCCAGATGGCGGCGGCTTGCAGGACGAATTCCATGATCAACACCTCGAGAGGATTCGCTTCGGTGCGGAGGGTCGCGGCATGCTGGCTTTTCCGCGGTACGCGTCTCGGCGCCCACAGAAGCAGCTACGGGGCGACGTCGTTTCGAGCAGCCGCAGGTGTCGACGGCCACCGGCGACGTCACCGGCGCAGTGGGGTGTGATCAGAGGAGCGGCGGCCCACGGGAGCCGTGCGCCCGGCGAGTGACCCCGGCCGCGGCGACGGCGGTGTCCAGGGCGCCCATTTCGACCGCCGAGTCGTCGCCCGCGCGGACCGCCGTCTCGCCCGGTGTCGTGGCGGGTGCGTGCACGCTCGTCGTCGACGTTCCGGCGGACTCGTCCGCGCTCGTGGTCATCGACGTTATGCCGGGCATGTCCACGCCCGTGGTCATCGACGTCACGCCCGGCACGTCCACGCCCGTGGTCATCGACGTCGCGCGGGGCATAGCGGGCGCCGCCGGCACGTCCACGATCGCTGTCACCGACGTCGTGGCCGGCGCTGGGGCGGAGAGCCGGGACGCGGTCAAGCCGGCCTGGGCCCCGAAGGCCAAGGCGAGCAGCGCGAGACCGGTCAGAAAACGCAGCAGTCGCGGCCCGTCCCAGTGACGGGGCAGCATGCGCGCGAAATCGGCCACGATGAACAACTTACCGTTCTGCCCCTGATACCGCACTCCTCGACCATTCTGCCCGTTCCGCGCGCGACAGGCTTTCCTGGCAGTCGATCTTGCATCGTCAGTGTGCTCGAGACGTGCGGAGTTCTACTTGATCACGCGATGGCCTTCGGCCCGCCGGGGCACCGATCCTCCTGCCAGGAAGTCTGGTGGCGTCGGCAGACACCAATCCTCCTGCCAGGAAGTCCAGGTGGCTTCCGCACAGAACGTGGAGTCCGCGACACCACTCCTCCTACCAGGAAATCCAGGTGAGTTCGGCAGACACCAATCCTCCTGCCAGGAGATCCGGGTGTGCCCGGACAAGTTTCATCCTGCGCCCGGATTTGCCGGATCGGCCGAGCCGTAGCCGATCTTGCGGCCAACGGATGAAACTCGAGAGATGACATTTCGCCCATAACTACTTGAGAATCGCGAGGACTCCGAGGTATCGGGCGGGACAGCGAGGAGAGACGGCCGCGCCCGAGGGAGTATGGGTGGCGTGAAAGAGCAGCTGCACGCCGGGATGGCAGAGCTGGCCGCGTGGATCACCGACGGGAACGTAGTAATACTGAGTGGGGCCGGCCTGTCGACCGACTCGGGCATCCCGGACTACCGCGGACCATCCAGCGCCGTCCGCCGGACCGCGCCGATGACATACCAGGCGTTCACCCGCGACCCGATGGCTCGCCGCCGGTACTGGGCGCGAAGCCACCTCGGCTGGCGCACCATCGGCGACGCTCGCCCGAACGCCGGGCACCGCGCCGTCGCCCGCCTGCAGGAACTGAACGTGCTGGCCGGGATCGTCACCCAGAATGTGGATGGCCTGCATCAAGCGGGCGGCGCCCGAGACGTGGTCGAACTGCACGGCAATCTGATGCGCGTCGCCTGCCTGCAATGCGGATCGGTGAGCCCCCGCAGCGAACTGGAGGCCCGGTTGAACGCCGCGAACCCGACCTTCGCCGGCGTGGTGCGTGCGATCAAGCCGGACGGCGACGTGGAACTGGACGAAGCCACGCTGGACGGCTTCACGGTGGTCGACTGCCTTGACTGCGGCGGGATGCTCAAGCCGGACGTCGTGTACTTCGGCGAAACCGTGCCGGCCGACCGGGTCCGGCGCAGCTTCGAGTTGGTCTGCGCCGCCCGTACCCTCGTGGTCCTGGGGTCGTCCTTGACGGTGATGTCCGGCCGGCGGTTCGTGTTGCGGGCCGCCAAGGAGGGCATCCGGGTGGCAATCGTGAACCAGGGCGTGACTCGCGGTCAGCCGTACGCCGGCTTGGTCGTGGACGCGCCGCTCGGCGAGGTGCTGCCCGACGTTGTACGGCACGTCGAGGGTGCGATTGAGACTGCGTACGGGAACTCTGCGTCATCGGTCGATGCTCGTCTGCGCCCGGTGTCATGACGGGGCACCCGTCTCTTCCCGCTGGCCGGACTCATCATCGCCGGGCGTGGTCGCGGCACCACAGTGGTCGCTCTGGCGCTGCTTCTTCTGCGCCATCAGCGATTGCCGAGCATCGACCGTACGTCCACATGGTACATTGACCGCGGCCGAGGACGATGTCGTGGACGACCGAAACCACTGATCGCGCGGACCGACTAGCGTGCGTCACATGACCGATTACCGCGACCTGAACCGGGCCAACTGGGATGAACGAGCCCCGGCGCACGCCGCCTCCCCGGATTACAACTTGACGAGGTTCATAACCGACCCTCGGCATATCAGTGATGTGGTCAGATTCGACCTCCCCTTGCTCGGCGACATCGGCGGGTTATGCGGCGTGCATCTGCAGTGCCACATCGGTACGGACACCGTCTCGCTGGCCCGGCTTGGCGCCACCATGACCGGCGTCGACTTCTCTCCCAAGTCGCTGGAGCAGGCGCGGTCGTTGGCCGAGCGGGCCGGTACCCCGGTGGAGTTCGTCGAGTCGGACGTCTACGACGCGGCCGTCCTGCTCGGGGCCGGGCGCTTCGATCTGGTCTACACCGGGATCGGGGCGTTGTGCTGGCTACCGTCCATCACCCGATGGGCGCAGACGGTGGCCGCTCTGCTCAAACCGGGCGGCCGCCTGTTCATCCGGGAAGGCCACCCGGTGCTCTGGTCCCTGGAGTACGACCGCACGGACGATCTGCTGGTTCTCGGTTTCCCGTACTTCGAGCAGGACGAGCCGCTGGTGGACGACGAGGGCGGCACGTACGTGGACACCGATGTGACGTTCGCGCACAACGTGACGCACGAATGGAACCACGGCATCGGCGAGGTCGTGACCGCCCTGCTGTCCTCCGGCATGACCGTCACCGGCCTGGTCGAGCACACCAGCGTGCCCTGGGAGGCGCTTCCGGGGCTGATGCGCAAGGCCGACGACGGCGAGTGGCGGCTTGCGGACCGGCCGGAGCGGCTGCCGCACACCTACACTCTTCAGGCGGTCAAGGCATCCGTTTAGAGATCGACGGGTTCGGGGTATCTGGCGGTCCACCCGTCCCCCACCACGTAGGAGGCCCCCGATGCGCTTCGGATCAATCGGCGGCGTGCTCATTCTTATCTGGCTCATCCTCGGCGGCGTGGCCGCCTTCCAGCGCGGTTACTTCCAGGACACCGGCGACGCGAGCTGCGCCGAGGCGAGCACGATCATCGTGACGATCGTGGCCGGCCCGCTCAACTGGCTGGGCGTCAATCCGAAGATCGACTGCGACTTCCCCGAGCCCAGTAACTGACCGGCGGGCCGTCCCTGCGTCGCGAGCCGAAGCAGAGCAAGCCGGCAACGCCAGGTCGGCAACGCCCGGCCAGGTCGGCAACGCCCGGCCAGGTCGGCAACGCCCGGCCAGGTCGGCAACGCCCGGCCAGGTCGGCAACGCCCGGCCAAGCCCGCAACGCCCGGCCAAGCCCGCAACGCCCGGCCAAGCCCGCAACGCCCGGCCAAGCTGGCACGCCCACCCAACAGGGCCTGCCGTGCAAGCCCTGTTGGGTGGCCGCCGAAGCCGGGCCCGTCCGGCCGGCGTACGTGCTACACGATCCCAGGGGTACGACGGATCGTGGGCGGCGCGGCCGTGGACGCGGACGCACCGGTGCGGGACGGACGGGGCCAGGACGGGCAGGAAACGGGCGCGGCGGGTCGTGACGGTGCGATGGCACGCGGCATACCGTAGCGAGATCACCTTCACGCGGGGCGCGCGGGGCGAGTCCTTAACGCAGACCTAAGGTGGGACTCGGGTGTCCACTGCGGAAGGTCGTACACAGCAAGTCCTTAGGGTTTGCACAGCCTCCCGGCAAGTGCGGGCCGCACCGTGAATGCATGACTCACCACGACGACACCGGCGAAGTCCACGAACATGACCTCGGCCTCTCCCACGACCTGCCCACGCTGCTCAGCCGGCGCCGTCTGCTCGGAATCTTCGGCGGCGTCGGCGCGCTTGCCCTGGCCGGCTGCGGTGCCGGGGCTGCCTCGTCCGCTTCCACCCCGTCCCCACCCACCACGTCGAGCTCGTCCGCTTCGTCGGGCTCCTCGGAAGCGATTCCGGAGGAGACCGCCGGCCCGTACCCCGGTGACGGCTCCAACGGCGTCAACGTGCTCACCACCAGCGGCATCGTCCGCAGCGACATCACCGCCAGCTTCGGCGACGCGACCGGCGTGGCCGAGGGCGTCCCGCTGACCGTCACGCTGACCGTACTGGACACCGCCAACGGCTCCGCGCCGCTCGCCGGCGCCGCGGTATACATCTGGCACTGCAACATCAATGGCCAATACTCGATGTACGACGAGGGCATCCGGAACGAGAACTACCTGCGCGGCGTCCAGGCTACGGACGACTCCGGAGTGGTCACCTTCACCAGCATCTATCCCGCGGCGTATTCCGGACGCTGGCCGCACATCCACTTCGAGGTGTATCCGTCCCTGGACGCGGCCACCTCGGCGAGCGACAAGCTGAGGACCTCACAACTGGCACTGCCCGAGGAGACCAACACCCTGGTGTACGCCACCTCCGGTTACGAGGCCAGCATCCGCAACATGCGAGGCACCTCACTGGCCACCGACAACGTGTTCAGCGACGGGTGGTCGCTACAGCTGGCCACGGTGGCCGGCGACGTCGGTTCGGGCTTCACCGCCACGCTCAACGTGCCGGTCTGACCCGGCCGTGTGCCGATGCGGTCGCACGACGCGGGCCTCGACGCACCGTGGCGACCCGGGCCGCATCGAGCAGCCCGCTCGGCCACGCCCCACGTGGTGGCCGGCCGGATGGTCGGCCACCGGGAAGCGGGTCAGGTGCGTTCGATCTGATGGCCGATGATTTGCGGGCCCATCAGGACCGCCTGGCCCGACCCGTCCCGTCGGTTGTCCGGCGGCGGCAACTCAACCGGTTCCCCGGTGTTGCTGGCCCCCACCGGCCGTGGACCGACCCAAGCCACCGTCAATCGTGACTCCCCCTTGAGGAACCGCTGCACACGCACCCCACCGGTCGCCCGGCCCTTCGCCGGATACTGCGCGAACGGCGTCACCTTCACCTGCGTTCCGGTCGAGGTGACCACCATGGGCTCGCCGTGCTGGGGATCGGACGTGTCGACCACGTTGAAGGAGATCACCTCGGCGTCCCCGGTCAGGCTGACGCCCGCCATGCCGCCGCCCTTCAGACCCTGCGGTCGCACCAGCTTCGACGGGAAGCGCAGCATCGACGCGTCCGACGTGACAAACACCAGCGATTCGTTCCCGCCGGTCAGCCAGGTCGCCTGGAGGACCTCGTCACCGTCCCTGAGCGTGATGACGTCGAACTCGTCCGATCGCACCGGCCACTCCGGCGCGCACACCTTGACCACGCCCTGCCGGGTGCCCATGACCAGGCCCGGCGACTGCCCCCCGGTGGTCAGGGGGGCCAGCCCGACGACCCGCTCGCCCTTCTGCAGGGGCGCCAGCTCGGATGCCGACATGCCACCGCGTACGGAGACGGTGCCGGACTGCTCGGGCAGCACGGGCAGCGGCAGCACATCGATCTTGAACGCGCGCCCGGTATTTGTCACCAGGAGCACCCGGCCACGAGCCGTGGCGTGCACCACCGCGCGTACCGCGTCGTGTTTGACGCGTCCACTGCGCCGCCGGGCCTCGGTCGCCTCCTCGCTTTCCGCCGCGGTCCGAGCGATCAACCCGGTCGCCGAGAGGATGACCTGGCAGGGGTCGTCCGCCACCTCGAGCGGACCGGCCGGCGCCGAGGCGGCCAGCACCTCCTTCAGGTCGCCGTCGATCAGCGTGGTACGCCGGGCGAAGCCGAATTCGGTGGCCACCTCGGCAAGTTCGTCCGAGACGACCTGCTTCAGCACCTCTTCATCGTCCAGGATCCGGCTGAGCTCGGCGATCTCGTCGCGTAGCCGTTCCTGCTCGGTCTCCAGCTCGATCCGGTCGAAGCGGGTCAGCCGCCGCAGCGGCGTGTCCAGGATGTAGTTGGCCTGGATCTCGGTCAGCGCGAACTCACTCATCAAGCCCAGACGGGCCGCCGCCGCGTCATCGCTGGCCCGGATGATCGCGACCACGCGGTCGATGTCGATCAGCGCGATCAGCAAGCCGTCCACCAGGTGCAGTCGATCCTGCCGCTTGGTACGCCGATGTGTGGTGCGCCGGGTCACCACCTCGTACCGGTGATGGAGGAAGACTTCTAGCAGAGCTTTGAGCCCGAGCGTCTGCGGCTGCCCGTCCACCAGCACCAGATTGTTGATGCCGAACGAGGACTCCATCGGTGTCAACCGATAGAGGTCGGCGAGCAGCGCCTGCGGGTTGACTCCGACCTTGCACTCGATCACCAGCCGGGTGCCGTGCTCGCGATCGGTCAAGTCCTTGACATCGGCGATGCCCTGCAGCCGTGCGGCCTGGCGCTGGCCCTTGCGTGGGCCGGAGACGATGAGCTTGCCTTTGACCTCGTCCGTGATCGCCTCAATGATCTTCTCGGTGCCGACCCCGTACGGCAGCTCGACCACGGTGATCGCCTGCCGGCCCCGCCCTCCGTCAAGCGGACCGGTGGTGGCACGCGCCCGCATTCGCACCACGCCGCGGCCCGTCTCGTACGCCCGGCGCACCTCGTCCAGTCCCAACAGCTGCCCGCCGGTCGGCAGATCGGGACCGGGCACGTACCGCATCAACGTGTCGAGATCCGCCTCCGGGTCGGTGATGAGGTGGCGGGCGGCCGCGACCATCTCGGCCAGATTGTGCGGGATCATGTTGGTGGCCATCCCGACCGCGATGCCGGACGTGCCGTTGACCAACAGGTTCGGGAAGGCGGCCGGCAGAACCTTCGGTTCCTGCTCGGAGCCGTCGTAGTTGGGCTTGAAATCGACTGTGCCCTCGCCCAGCTCCCCGACCAGCAGCACCGCCTCCCGCGACATCCGGGACTCTGTGTTGTGGTTGACGAATCCGCCAGCAAGGAACGAGTGGTCCGCGGACAGGACGCGGACCGAGTAGACCTCGGCCGGTGCGCACCCCTCGGCGGATGCCACCTCTTCGAAGCGGTAGCCCGAATCCATAATGGGCAGAATGGTGGCGAGGATCTCCGGGTCGTCGATGCGGTCGATGATGTCCAACCGCTCGGTCTCCCACCGCTCCATCCGGTCGAAGTCGTATTCGGCCAACCCACCGCGACCGCCTCCGCGCCGGCCGAGGTCGAGCGCACCGCGGACGTACTCCGCCACGAAAGGAACACGATCGCCGCCGAGCAGGTGTGGTCGCGGTGCAGAATGCCGCAGGTGTTCCTCGGCCTCTTCCTGCTTGGTGCGGAGAAATCCGACCCGCTCCACGAATCCGCGAACGTTGCGCGGGCCGGACACGACGAGGCGATGCTCCACCGATCCACCGGCCCGGGTGTGACGGCGATGCGCTGCAATGACACCGAACTCCGCGAGCATTTCCTGAATCCCGCGGACCAGCTCCCCGCTGTGACTGCAGTACTGCACCGTGAGGCCGTCGACGGCCGCCCGCAGACCGCCGTCACCCTCGAAGGCGGCCATCAGGAAGGCGCGCTTGACACCTGGGCCCCCGGTCCATACGAACTCCGGCACCTGCTTGTCGCCAGCCGTCCGGCCGACGGACTCGCGCTGCTCTCCGGCCCATCCCCGGGACGCCCAAGCGGCACCGAGAACGCCCAGCACGTATTCGCGCGGGGTCGGGATCACCTGCGTCCAGGCGTTGCGGGCCACGCAGACCACGCTGCCGGGTTGGATGTCGTCCAGCCGCCGCCATTGGAAGAGCGGCACCCCCATGGGCGCCTCCAGGCAGAGGACCGGGTGGTTCTCCGAACCTCGTAGTGAATAGCCGGACTTCGTGGTGATCCGCCGGGTGGGATGCACGCCGGAGTTGAACACCTTGTCGACCTGGACCGCCTTGCCGTCCTTGTCGAGGACGGCGAAGTCCGCGTCTGCCTCGCTGTCCGGCGGCAGCGCCACCAGATCCGCGATCCGCGGGCTGGTGCCGTCTGCCAGCCGGACGCGCGTGTCACCGGTGACGCAGTACCGTTCCGCAGCCGGTCCGTCGTCCGGTGACCCGAAGTTGCCGTGCCCGTCGATCAGCGGCGTGTTCAGCGAGAAGTCTTGCGCGAGCCGGACCATGGCGTCGTAGATCGCCAGGTTGCCGTGCGGGTGATAGCGGCCCATCACGTCGCCGACGACGCGCGCCGACTTCACATACGGGCGGTCCGGGCGGTGGCCCTGCTCGTACATCGACCAGAGGATCCGGCGGTGCACCGGCTTGAGGCCGTCCCGGGCGTCCGGGAGCGCCCGCGAGTGGATCACCGAATACGCGTACTCCAGGTAGGAGTCCTCGATCTCGGTTTTGATCGAGTTGTCGATGACCCGGGCGCCGGCCCGGTCGAACGCCGACAGATCGACCCGCGACGTCTCGTTCTTACGGCGTGCCATTAATCGATTTCCCCTCAGGCGTCGATCGTCTCCTGGTCGATCCGGCCGGCGGCCTCGATCAACCAGTTCTTGCGCGGCTCGACCCGCTCACCCATCAGCAGCTCGAGGGTGGCCTCGGCCTGCTCTGCGTCGTCCACGGTGATTCGCCGAACGGTCCGGGTCGCCGGGTTCATCGTGGTGGCCCACAACTCGTCGGCGTCCATCTCACCGAGGCCCTTGAACCGCGGCACCGGCTTCTGCACCTGCTTGCCGGACCTCTCGAGCCGGGCGACCGTGGTCTCCATCTCCTGCTGGGTGTACGTGTAGACGGTCTCGGTATTGCGGCCCTTGGTGACTACCTTGTGCAGCGGCGGCATGGCGGCGAACAGCCGGCCATGGTCGATCACCGGTCGCATGTACTTGGCGAAAAGAGTGATCAGCAGCGTCCGGATGTGCGAGCCGTCGACGTCGGCATCCGCCATGATCATGACGCGGCCGTAGCGCATGGCGTCGATGTCGAACGTGCGGCCGGAGCCGGCGCCGAGCACCTGCACGATGGCCGAGCACTCCACGTTGTCCAGCACCTGTTGCAGGCCGGCCTTCTGCACGTTGAGGATCTTGCCGCGAATCGGCAGCAGGGCTTGGTACTCGGAGCTGCGCGCCATCCGAGCTGTGCCCAGGGCGCTGTCGCCCTCGACGATGTACAGCTCGCTGCGGCCGATCCCGGTGGAGCGGCAGTCGACCAGCTTGGGCGGCATGGACGCGCCCTCCAGGGCGGTCTTGCGCCGGGCCGCGTCCTTCTGCTGCTTCTGGGTAAGCCGGACGCGAGCGGCATCGACGATCTTCTGCAGCACGGTCCGCGCCTCGGCCCTGGTGCGGCGACCGTCCACGTACTCCTTGAGGTGCTGTTCGACCAGGCCCTGCAGGACCCGGGTGATACCGGCGGTGGACAACTCGTCCTTGGTCTGCGAGGTGAACTGCGGCTCGGGCAGCCGGACGTGGATCACCGCGGTCATGCCCTCGAGCAGATCGTCCAGAACCGGGGCGTCCTCCTTGGGCTTGAGCAGGCCGCGGGCGTTGCGGATGGCATCGGTCAGGGCCCGGACCAATGCCCGCTCGAACCCCTTGCGGTGTGTGCCGCCATGCACGTTGCGAATCGTGTTGGTGAAGCACTCCACGGTGCGCTCGTAGCCGGTGCCCCAGCGAAACGCGACCTCGACCTGCGCCACCCGCTCGACGTTGGATTGCATCACGCCGTTGGCGTCGGCCGCGTTCTCCTTGTACGTCCCCTCGCCGGTGACCATCAGGATGCCGGAGACTGGCTTGTCACCCGGGGGTGTCAGGAATTCCACCATGTCGGTGAGGCCGTGCGGGAAGTGGAACCGCTCGGTGACCGGCTCGGGAACGGTCTCGTCGCGCAACGTGTACTCGACGCCCGGGACCAGGAACGCGGTGTTGCGTAGCTTGGCGCGCACCGCTTCGACGTCGAGCCGGGCGCCGGTCTCGAAGTAGCGCGCGTCGTACCAGTACCGGATCGACGTGCCGCTCGGCTCGCTCCGCTTCATCCTGCGCACGATTCGCAGGCCGGACTCCGGGTGGAACCTCGCGTTCGGGCCGGCCCCCTCGAAAGAGCCCGGCACGCCGCGGCGGAAGGAGATCTCGTGCACCTTGCCCTCGCGCCTGACGGTCACGTCGAAACGCAGGGACAGCGCGTTAACCGCGGAGGCACCGACACCGTGCAGGCCGCCGGACGTCTTGTACCCCGACCCGCCGAACTTGCCGCCCGCGTGCAACCGGGTGAGCACCAGCTCGACGCCGTTCATGCCGGACTTGGCGTTGATGTCGGTCGGTATGCCCCGGCCGTCGTCGTCCACCTGCACCGAGCCGTCGGCGTGCAGGGTGACGGCGACCTTGGTGGCGTGACCGCCCACGCCCTCGTCGGTGGAGTTGTCCAGGATCTCGTTGACCAGATGGCCCACGCCGCGGCTGTCGGTGGACCCGATGTACATGCCCGGGCGCTTGCGGACGGCGTCGAGACCCTCGAGATGCGTGAGGTCGTCGGCGCCGTACAAGGTCTCGGGTTGCGCAGTCACGGTGTTCGTACTCCCCGATCGGCGGTTGGCTCAGGACGCGGCGAGCCTACCGGGGAGGTGAGACAAGATTCGGGAGCCGAGCCGATCGTGGACGAGGTGGCCAGGGACAATAGGAACAAATGGCACGAACTGCGGCATCGTGGAAGTGTGCTCAGCAGCACACCATCGCGCCCTGAGGGTGCAGCGCCCGGAACAGGTCGAGGGGGTACGGCTTGCCGGCCACTGCGATCGGCGGCAGATCCTGGTACGCGATCGTCTGTTCGGTGAGCTCGCGAGTGGCCGCACAGACCACGACGGTGTCGTGCGGCGCGTAGGCCTGCAGCCGCGATGCGGTGCTCACCACGCTGCCGCTGACCATGCCGAACCCGCCGTCCCGGGCGGCGTCGAGATCGACCATGACGTCGCCGGTGGCCAGGCCGACCCGGGTCCGCACCTCGAACCGGCCACCGAGCCGGAGACCACGGATGACGTCCTGAATCTCCAGCCCGGCGAGGACCGCTGCCGCGGCGCCCTCCCCCAGGCATCGCGCCGACAGCCCGAACACCGCCATGACGGCGTCACCCACGTACTTCTCCACGACACCCCCGTGGTCGCGTACCACCGCCGACGCAGCGGTGAAGTAGTCCATCTGAAGTGCACGGACGTCCGCGCAATCCAGTTCGTCGACGAGCGCCGTGAAGCCGACGATGTCCACGAACAACACGGTGACGGTCTGTCTGCGCACCCCCGTCGTGATGATGGTCATGTCAGCCGCTCCCCTCGCGCCGGCGTTGGCATGCAGAACGCTGCCAGCCGGTCGTGCCAGACGGATCGGCAGAACTACTTATCTGTGATACATGTACGCGCCGTCGTTTTTGTGACGCAGAACAGGCCGAACCGACGACAACGTGGTAAGCGAATCCGGTTTAGGCTCCCGTGCATGGCCGGCGAACCGGACGACGCGCCACTGGTGGGGCGCTCCGCTACGCTGGCCGAGATCCGCGCCGACCTGCTGCACGTCGGTCCCGGTGGTACGGCCGCGGTGTTCGTCATCGGCGAGAGCGGCGTCGGCAAGAGCCGCCTGCTACGCGAAGCCGCCTCGGCTGTCCGAGCCACCGGCGCGGCCGTCCTCACCGGCACCTGCATCGACATCGGCGACGCGTCCCCTTTGCACCCCGTGCTGCAGGCCCTGCGGCGATTCGACCCGGACGCGGCGGCCTCCGACACCGAGGGCGGCGCCGGCGCGTTCCTCGACCGGGTGTCCCACGAGCTTCGCGCGGTGGCCGGCGACCGCCACCTGCTGCTGGTCCTCGACGACCTGCAGTGGGCCGACCGCAGCACCCGTCAACTGTTGCTGTACCTGCTCGCCGGGCTCGGCGACGTCCGCTTGTCGGTGCTCGCCGCGGTGCGCGCCGAGTCGTTGCAGGGCACCCACCCGCTGCGCCGGGTCCTCGCCGAGTTACGCCGGCTCCGATCGGTGCGCGTCATCGATCTGGCCGCGCTGGACCGGGACGCTTCCCTTGAGCTGGTCACCGCGATCGCCGGCGCCGGTGTGGAACCGGAGGACGCCGACCGGGTCTACAAGCGCAGCGGCGGCAACCCGTTCGCTCTGGAGGAGTTGGCGCGTGATCTGCGCGACGGCCGGGTCGAACTGTCCGACACGCTACGTGAGGTGTTCCTGTCCCGGGTGGACGAGCTGCCCTCCCACGCGCACGCGGTGGTGCAGGCCGTGGCGGCCGGTGTCGAGCCGGTCGAACACGGCCTACTGGCGCGGGTCGTGCCGCTTCCCGAGGACCAGCTGCTCCAGGCGGTGCGCGCGGCGGTGGCGCACCGGCTCATCTCCGGCGCCCCGGACGGGTACCGGCTACGCCACCGGCTGGTCGCCGAGGTGCTCGAACACCAGGTGTTGCCGGCCGAGCAGGCGGCTCTGCATCGCCGGTACGCCGAGGCGCTGGAGGCCGCGGGTTCCACCGACCACACCCGCCTCGCGCACCACTGGCAGCAGGCCGGCGAGTCCGGGCGGGCGCTGCCGTCGGTCCTCGCCGCGGCCCGCGCCGCCGAGCGGCTGTTCGGCTACGCCGAAGCGCACCGGTACTGGACGCTGGCCCTTGAGCTGACCGGCGACGATGCCGGCGAACGTACCGAATTGCTGGCGCATGCCGCGGAGTCGGCGCACCACTGCGGCGAGCACCTGCGCGCCCTCGCCCGGTTGGAGGAACTGGCGACCCGGCCGGACGGCCCGGGCATCTGCGAGATCCACTTGCGCCGGGCGCGTTACCTCGCGGCCGCGGGCCGGTCGGCCACCGCGGAGACGGAGTACAAACTCGCCGTGGCGGTTCCCGACTGCACGCCGCGGGAAAAGGCGAGCGCGGCCGCCTACCTGGCCGAACTGCTGCTGCATCTGGGCCGTTACGAGGACGCAGGCATCCGCGCGCGGGAAGCCCTGGAGCTGACCGACCAGGCCGACGGCTCGACCGCCGACCTGGTCCGGGCGAGCGCCGCCCTGGGCTTCAGCTCGGCCTTCCGGGAAGATCCGGACGCCGGGCTGGCGGTGATCCGGCAGGCCGTCGAGATCGCCGACCGTTCCGGGCATCCGGACGACATCGGGTGTGCCTATCTGCACCTGGCCGAGCTGCTCGCCGGACCACTGAACTCCCTGGAGGAGGGCGTGCTGGTGGCCCGCCGGGGTGCGCAGAAGCTGGCCGCACTCGGTATGGGGCGCACGTACCAGACACGGCTGCTGGCGATCGCGGCGAACGGATTGTTCCGGGTCGGGCAATGGGCCGAGGCGGACCGCGTCCTCACGGCGGCGATGTGCCACCGGCCGTCCGGTGCCGACGCGGTGGAGCTGCTGCTTTCCCGGTGCCGGTTGTGGGTCGGCTTCGGCGACGTGGAGGCGGCGAACCGGGACCTGGACGCGGTCGCCACCCTGCTGGCCGGCGGAGGCGCGCGGCACGTGCTTCCGATGCTCACACTGCGCGCCGGGCTGGCCATGTGGCAGGGCCGGCACGACGAGGCACGCGCGGCGGTCCAGCGCGGGCTCACCGAGACGCGATCCGACGACCTGGTGCTGCTCGGGGTGCTGGCCTGGCACGGCCTGCGGGCCGAGGCTGAGGCCCACGCAAGCGGCGAGATCCGGGTCGATCCGGGTGCCGTACGCCGGCTCAAGGTCGTGGTGGACCGGTTGGTCCGCGGCGTCGGCCGCGCCGCGCCCCCGGTCCGTACGGTGATCGACGGCTATCTGGACCTCTGCGCGGCCGAACTTACCCGGCTCGAGGACCGCCACGACCCCGCTCCATGGGCGAAGGCAGCCGACGCGTGGGACAAGCGGAAGCAGCCGTACCCGGCGGCTTACTCGCGGCTCCGGGAGGCCGAGGCGGCGCTGCATCGCAAGGGTGGACGCGCCCCGGCCGTCGCCGCGCTCCGCGGGGCGTACGCGACGGCGCAGTCGATGGGCGCGCGGCCGTTGGCTGCCGAGATCGCGACGGTGGCGTCCCGCGCCCGGGTGACGCTGATCCATGACGACGACAGGCTGGTCCGGCCGAAACCGGTCACGCATCCGGGCCACGAGCTCGGCACGCTGACCGGCCGGGAGCGTGAGGTGCTGGCGGCGGTGGCGGAGGGCCTGACCAACAAGGAGATCGGCGTACGCCTGTTCATCAGTGAGCGCACCGTCGGCGTCCACGTCGGTCACATTTTCGACAAACTGCAGGTGCGTACGCGCGTGCAGGCCAGCCGGGTGTATCTCAGCGCGGCGTGACCGTTGCGTGACTTACTTGACAGATATACGTCGTTCTACCGATCCCTACCTATGTCGTCGGTGCGAGGCTCTCCGCACGGGGGAGCACCGCTCGGCGGCTACCGTCGCCGGGCGGTGCTGGGGACCTCCGCACTTGACGGCGTGGGGGGACCCGATGACTCAGTCGGTCTGCGAAACCGTGCACCAGGACATGACCGCGTTGCTGACCGGCCGTCCCGACGACGTGCCCGCGGTGGTGGATCAGCTCACCAAGCTGCAGGATGTCCTGGAACGCGTCCCGCCGCTGCTCGGCGCCAATCCGCTGGCCGATTTCAACAAGCTCTACCTCCGGGTCACCACGAGCATTCTGGAGCGGCTGTACGAGGGCCGCTTCGCGGACCCCGCCTTCGTGTCCCGGCTCGACGTCGAGTTCGCGGACCGCTATTTCGAGGCCCTGCGGCACTGGGGTGACGGCAACGCCGCCTGCCCGGGGGCATGGTTGGTTCTGTTCGACCGGATCGGCGCGCGGGATTGCCGCCAGACCTCGTCCGCGGCCGCCGGTGTGCACGCGCATGTCAATTTCGATCTACCCTTCGCGCTGGTCACCACGTTCGACCACATCGGAACGGACCCGGTGGACGGCGGCGATCAACATGACGACTACCTGCAGATCAACGAGATCTTCGCGCAGGCCGTCCCGGGGCCTCACCCGGGCTGCCTGGAGAAGTGGCAACTGCTGATCGACACGATGAACGGTGGGCTGGACGACTCCTGGCAGGGCGAGATGGTGGAGTACGCCCGCAACGTCGCCTGGCGCAACGCGCAGAGGCTGTGGGCCTGCCGGCACGACCTGCAGGCGACCGCGGCGGAGCGGGAGCGGCTGGACGGCCACGCGGCATCGCTGGGTCGTCTGTTGCTGTCGCCGCTCGGGACCTTCCTGCAGTAGGGCCCCGATCTTCCTGGGAGGAAGCCCGGTACCGCCCCTAGGCAGCAATCTTCCTGGGAGGAGCATCGGAGCGGACGCGCGCAGCCTTTTCACGCACCCCGGTGGAGCGATTCCGGCCGGGTGACCGACCTCCGAAGTCCACCCGCGGGCCTAAGCTGCCGGATGAACCAAGGGAGGTAGTCATGGACAAGGTGGTCCACTTCGAGGTCCCGTTCGACGACGGGGAACGGGCGACGACGTTCTACCGCGAGGCCTTCGGCTGGCAGCTGAACAGCATGCCGCAGATGGAGTACACGATGATCACCACCACACCCACCGACGAGCAGGGCCGGCCCACCGAGGTCGGCGGCATCAACGGCGGCATGCTCGCCCGGCATGGCGTGATCACCAGCCCGGTGATCACCATCGGCGTGGACGACATGGACGATGCCATTGCCCGCATCGAGAAGCTGGGCGGGACCGTGGCGATCGGCCGCCAGCCGGTGGGCGACATGGGCTTCAGCGCGTACGTGAACGACACCGAAGGCAACCTGATCGGCCTCTGGCAGAACGCCTGAAGACCGTCCGCGCTGCGCCGCCCACCGGGGCGGCTTAGCGTGGGCCGATGCGGGTGATGACCTGGAACGTGTTCTGGCGTTGGGGCGGGAATTACCGGCAGCGCGCGGCCGGCATCCTCGACACGCTGCTGGTCTACCGGCCCGATGTGCTCGGGCTGGTCGAGACGTGGGCCGGTGAGGGCACGTCGCAGCCCGAGGTGCTGGCCGCGGCGCTCGGCGGACATGCGGCATTCGCGCGGACCTCGCTGCCCCCGGAGCCGGATCCCGTCGAATATCCGGAACAAACCGGGATCCAGATGGGCATCGGGCTGGTCAGCCGGTGGCCGATGCTCTCGACGGAGGTGCACGACCTGCCGCACGACCAGCGCGGCGGGCCGGCGCCGACGGCGCTGGTCGCCACGCTCGACCATCAACGCGGCCCGTTCCGAGTGATCGTCTCGTGCCTGGAGTGGGAACCGGCGTTCGAGGCCGACCAGTTGGCCCAGGCGAAAGCGCTGGCAGCGCTCGCCACCGATGCACGGCTGGACGGCCCGATGCCGGTGCTGGTGGTCGGCGATCTCAACGCGGCAGCAGACCAGGCTCCGATCGCGCCGCTGATGGAGGCCCTTACCGACGCCTGGACAGCCGGCGGTGGCGATCCGGAGGCCAAGACGATCGATTCCAAGATCCCGCATGCGCCGGTCGAGGCCGCGCACCTGATCGACCGCCGGATCGACCACATCCTCCTCCGGCCGGGGCGGCCCGGTCACTCCGTGACCGTCACCGGCGCGTTCCTGGCCGGTGACCGGCCGGTCGGCGGGCACTATCCGTCCGACCACTACGCGGTCGGCGTCGACCTCGAGCCGTAGTCTGCGGCAACGGCACTCCGGCGCAGACGACCATGCGCGTCTTCGCACCCACCATGGCGGCCGGATTTCGCGGTACGGCCCGAAGTACGCGGCCCCACCCGGACGAACCATTCGGCGCGGGGCAGGATGGAAGGTATGGAAGACGCGAATCCGTCCGGTGAGTTCAACCGTGATCAGAACTACATCAGCACCCGGATCACCGCCGACGGGCGGGACGGTTATCCGGTCGAGCCGGGCCGGTATCGGTTGATCGTCAGCCGGGCCTGCCCCTGGGCGAACCGGTCGATCATCGTACGGCGATTGCTCGGCCTCGAGGACGTGCTCTCCATGGGCATCGCCGGTCCGACACACGACGAGCGCAGTTGGAGTTTCGACCTTGATCCCGGCGGCAAGGACCCGGTGCTCGGCATCGAACGGCTGCAGCAGGCGTTCTTCGCGCGGTTCCCGGACTACGACAGAGGCATCACCGTGCCGGCGATCGTGGACGTACCGACCGGCCGGGTGGTGACGAACGACTTCGCGCAGATCACCATCGACCTGAGCCTGGAGTGGACGAAGTACCACCGCGAGGGCGCACCCTCGCTGTACCCCGAGGAGTTGCGGGACCAGATCGACAAAGTCAACAGCTTCGTCTTCGCCGACGTGAACAACGGCGTCTACCGGGCCGGGTTCGCGGGCACGCAAGAGGCGTACGAGAAGGCCTACCGCCGGCTGTTCACCCGACTGGACAGCTTGTCCGACCTGCTGGAGACGCAGCGGTACCTCGCCGCGGACACCATCACCGAGGCCGACGTACGGCTGTTCACCACGCTGGCCCGGTTCGACGCGGTGTACCACGGGCACTTCAAGTGCAACCGGCAGAAGCTGAGCGAGATGCCGGTGCTGTGGGCATACGCCCGGGACCTCTTCCAGACACCGGGGTTCGGCGACACCATCGACTTCATCGACATCAAGCAGCACTACTACGTGGTGCACAAGGACATCAACCCCACGCAGATCGTGCCGGCCGGCCCGGATCTGAGCGGCTGGCTGACCGAGCACGGGCGGGAGAAGCTGGGCGGACGGCCGTTCGGAGACGGCACGCCACCGCCGCCGCCCAAAGAGCCGGTGCCCGCGGGGCACGGGGCGGCCGGCCGCAACGGCCGGTGACGATCGGACCTGAATCCGGCACATCGCGACCGCGCTTGACGAACCGGGCAACAACCGTGCGGTGGTCTCAACGCGACGACTAGGCGCGATTCGCCAGGGCCTCGCGGAGCAGCGATTCGAGCTGCCGAACCCGGTCCGGCGCCATGTGGCTGAGCAGCCGTTGCTGCTCGGCAAGGCCGGCGCCCACCGCGTCATCGATGATCGCGCGGCCTCGATCGGTGAGCCGCACCAGCACACTACGCCGATCGCTCGGTGACGGGACACGGGCAACCAGCCCGGCCTTCTCCAGCCGGTCGAGGCGGGCGGTCGTGCCACCGCTGCTGAGCATCATCGAGTCGGCCAGCGCACCCGGCGAGAGCTGATACGGCTCCCCGGTGCGCCGCAGGGTGGCCAGCACGTCGAACTCCGGGCGGCCGATGCCGAACGCCGCGTACGCCTTCTCCGCCCCGTCCCCGGCCACCTTGGAGAGCCGGAAGATCCGGCCGAATACCGCCATCGCGGTGGTCTCGAGATCAGGGCGTTCCGCCGCCCACTGCTCGATGATCTTGTCTACGCCGTCCGGTCCCGTCACGGTGTCCATTATCTCGACGCCAAACTTCTTGACAAGAACAAACATGTCAGCAACTATCTTTATGTCGAGATACTTTGTATCGAGGGAGCTGTGATGAGGGCACTATTGATCACCGCCGTCACTCCCGCGGTGTGGGGCACCACCTACGCCGTCACCACCGAATTCCTGCCGCCGGAGCGTCCCCTGCTCAGCGGCATGCTCCGGGCGCTACCGGCCGGACTGCTGCTGCTCGCCGTCACTCGCAAGCTTCCCCGAGGCCACTGGTGGTGGAGATCGGCCGTACTCGGCATGCTGAACATCGGCGTCTTCTTCTCGCTGCTGTTCGCGGCGGCGTACCGGCTGCCCGGCGGAATGGCGGCGGTCCTGGGCGCCGCGCAGCCACTGGTGGTCGCCGGGCTGACCGTTTTGCTGCTGAGCGAACGGGTCCGCCTGCGCACGGTGGTGGCGGGCGTGCTCGGCGCCGGCGGCGTGGCGCTCGCCGTGCTGACCGCGAGCGCACGGCTCGACGCGATCGGCATCGCGGCCGGGCTGGCCGGGACGATGTCCATGGCACTGGGACTGACCCTGACCAAGCGCTGGGGCCGGCCGGCCGCCTCGCTGCTGACGTCGACCGGCTGGCAGCTCACCGCGGGCGGGCTGTTCCTGGTGCCTCTCACGCTGTCGGTCGAAGGGCTGCCCGGCGCGCTGACGGTCTCCAACGTGGCCGGATACGCGTACCTCTCGCTGGTCGGCACGCTGCTCGCGTACACCATCTGGTTCTGGGGTCTGGAGCGTCTGCCGGCGGCGAACGCCTCCCTGCTCGGGTTGCTCTCGCCGCTTGTCGCGACCGTGCTCGGCTGGGCGGCGCTGGATCAGTCCCTGACACCGGTGCAGATCGCGGGTATGGTGCTGGCCTTCGGCGCGGTCGTCTGGGGCCAGCGGGCCGCCGGTTCACCTGAGGTCGACGTTCTCGACGATCCGGTGACCGAAGCCGTGGCGGGCCGCACGCAGCATCGCGCGGCCGAGCCGGTCGGTGCTGGTCACATAGCTCGGCGCCACCCGGTCGAGCAGGGACAGCAGCGGCTTGGCGAGTGCGTACACGGCGTTGTACCAGCCGACCTTGGACCGGGCGCCGTGCGTCGGTTCGACGATGGCCGGCCGGAACGCGTAACCGTGCGGCACGATCTCGATGATCGCGTTCTCGGCGCGGCCCTTGACCCGCTGCCACATCTGCCGGCCGGCCGGGTTGGTGCCGGCGCCGGAGATGTAGACGAACGTCAGGTCGGGGTTGAGCTTGACGAGCATGCGCGCGGCGGCGATCGGGAAGTCGTAGGAGATCCGGGTGTACGCCGCCTCGTCCATTCCCACCGACGAGACGCCGAGACAGTAGAAACATGCGTCGTAGCCGGTTAGTTCGTCCGCGATCGGCGTGAGGTCGGTGAAGTCGGCGATCGTGACCTCCCGCAGCTTCGGGTGCCGGACGCCGGTCGGCTTGCGACCCACCGCGAGGACTTGTTCGACGTCCGGCGCGAGCAGGCTCTCGTGCAACGCGCCATGGCCCACCATGCCGGTCGCGCCGAACACGATCACCTTCATGCCGCTATCCCCCTCGATCGACTCTAGCGTCACGCGGTCGGCGTTGAAACGTCGTACCCGTTGCCTATGGTTGCCGAGTGCCCGTTGAACGATGGTCCGCTGCTCAGGTCGACGCGTTGGCTCCCGATGCCGGCTCGTTGCGCAGCGCGCGCAGCGTCAGCGCGCCGGGCCGGTGGGAGGTCACCGGGTTGTTCGAGGAGGTCCTGTGGGGACTGTGCCAGGGCAGCGGGAAGAACGCGTACCAGGTGTGCGTGGATCTGTCCGGGCCGGCGTACAGATGTTCCTGCCCCAGCCGGAAGGTCCCCTGCAAGCACGCCCTCGCCCTGCTGTTGCTGTGGTCCGCGGGCGAGCCGGTGTCGCCTGCCGATCCACCGGCCTTCGTCGCCGAATGGCAGGCGGCCCGGGCGACCCGCGCAGCCGCGCCAACCCGGGCGGCCCGATCGGCCGACCCGCAGGCGGCAGCCAAGCGCCTGCGGCAGCGTGCGGATCGGGTGGCCGGCGGGATGGCCGAGCTCGGACGCTGGCTGGACGATCAGGTGGAGCAAGGGCTGGCGACGGCGGAACGTGCGGGCTGGCGGCCGTTCGAGGCGATGGCCGCCCGACTGGTCGATGCGCAGGCACCCGCCGCGGCGTGGGCGGTACGACGGATGGGCGCGATCGTCGGCATCGGGCCGCACTGGGCCGATCGCCTGCTCGGCGAGATGGGCCTGTTGCGCCTGCTCGTGACGGCCCATCAGAATCTCGGCTCATTGCCCGCACCCCTGGCCGCGACGGTCCGGATGCGGATCGGCTTTCCGGTGTCGTCGGAGGACGTGCTGGCCGGGCCGCGAGTACGGGACCGGTGGCAGGTGCTCGGCCAGGTCGACTCGGACGACGGCGCCCTGATGTCCCGGCGTATCTGGTTGCGTGGCGCCGAAACCGGCCGCTTCGCGCTGTTGCTGTCCTTCGCCGCGCCGGGTCAGACGCTGCAGTCCGACGTCGTACCGGGCACCGAGATGGATGCCGACTTGTGCTTCCATCCGGGCGCGCTCCCGCTGCGCGCGCTGGTCGCCGAGCGGTACGGCACTCCGCTGCCGCTGACCGCGCCGACCGGTGCCCTGCCGATGTCGCAGGCCCTGGGCGGTTGGGCGTCCGCGCTGGCCGCCGAGCCGTGGCGGCATGACGTGCCGGTCCTGCTCGCCGGCGTCGTACCGGCCGCTTCGGGATGGCTCACCTCGGCGTACGGTGAGTCGTTGCCGCTGGCTCCCGGGCATCGCGAACCGTGGTGGTTGCTGGCCGCCGTGGGCGGCGCTCCGGCTGTGGTGGCGGCCGAGTGGTCCACGTCCGGTCTGCGGCCCCTGGCGGCCTGGTCCGGCGGCCGCTACGTCGCGGCGGCCCTGTCGATGCCGGACGGCGCACCGGCACGCGCCCCGGAGTTGCCGCCGGATCTGCTGGCGGCGGCGCTGGTCGGCACCGCCCGCCGGCCCTGGAACGCACCGACCGTTCGGGTGGGCGACCGCACGCTGGCGACGGACGGTGCCACGCTGCTCGAAGCGGCCGCCGTGGCGCTCACCTATCGCCGTGCCGGGGTCACCACGTCGACCGGACCTGCGCCCGTACCGCCCGCGCCCGCCGAGGTCGACCGCCCGCTACCTGCCGCCGCGGGCGCCCGACTACGCCGCATCCTCGGCGACGGGGCACCGGGCGGCGCACAGGTCGCGAGCGAGCTGCTCGCCCAATGGCTCGAGCTGGCGGCGGCGCACGGCGGGCACGTACCGCCCGAGACGCTGCCCGAGCTGCTGGATGCCGGACGGCGCAATGGCAGGATCCGGGCCGCCCTCGGCCAGGTGGGCGGCAAGCGAGGCGTCTGGTTGGCCGGCATGCGGGACGACTGGCGCTGGCTGCTCGACGAGGCACCGCCGACCACGCCGGAGGACTGGGAGACCGGGTCGAGCGGCGAGCGACTGGCGTACCTGATCCATCTGCGCGGCGTGGATCCGGCGGCCGGTCGCGATCTGCTGGCCGCGACCTGGGCGGGAGAGTCGTCCGACGACCGGGCTCGGTTCCTGGGTGCGCTGGAGAGTGGTCTGTCCACCGCCGACGACCCGCTCCTGGAGCAGGCGCTCGACGACCGGCGGCGAGAGGTGCGGGAGGCGGCGCTGGACCTGCTCCGGCGGCTACCCGGCTCCTCGTTCGGCGAGCGGATGACCGAACGAACCCGCGCGGCGGTGCGGCTGGAGCGCCGGACGTTCGGGCGGGCGAGGCTGATCGTGGAGCCGCCGGACGACCTCGACCCGGCCATGCGCCGAGACGGGGTGACCGCGACTCCGGCCCGGGGTATCGGCTTCGGGGCATGGCTGCTCGAGGAGATCATCGCCGGAACCCCATTGGACGTCTGGACGCCGGCCTTCGGCCGCGACCCGCGAGCGGTGATCGATCTGGCCCGCGGACATGACTGGGAATCGCCGTTGCTGCACGGCTGGGCCAAGGCCGCGATCGCCCAGCGCCACGCCGGCTGGGCCGGCGCTCTGATCAGCAGCGATTCAGGCAACCCCGCCGCAGGCCTACGCGAGGCGGTGCGCTGGGAACTGCATCTGATCCTGCCGCCGGCCGAGCTGGCCCGGATCGCCGCCGACTTCCTGCGCCGCGAGGATCACCTGGCAAACCGTCTGCTCGCGGTCCACCAGGGCGACTGGCCGGACGACCTGGCCGTCGCGGTGATCGAGACCATCGCCCGGCGGGCCCGCACCGATCGGCACGGCTGGCAGCTCTCGGAACTCTGCCGGTCCGCCTCCATGTCCATGCCGCCGCGGTACGCACCGCACATCGCACACCTTGCCGCCCAGCTCGACCAGGCGCCCGCCGACCCGTCCCGGGTCCGGCCGGTGGCCGAGCTGGCCCGGACCCTCACCTTCCGACACGAGATGCACCTGGAGTTCGAGTGACCGTCCTGCGCCCGCACGCCGAGGATCAGTACGCCGATGAACTGGCCCTGCTGGCCACCGCCGACGACCGTCCGCGCCCGCCGGGGTGGCGGCTGTCGCCATCGGCCGTGGTGACCTACCTGCTCGGCGACGGCGCAAAGATCACCCCGAAGTACGTGGGCCCGCGGCGACTGGTGGAGGTGGCCGTGTCCACCCTGGTCACCGATCGCGCGCTGTTGCTGCTCGGCGTGCCGGGAACCGCCAAGACATGGGTCTCCGAGCACCTCGCCGCGGCGATCTCCGGTGACTCCAAGCTGCTGGTGCAGGGCACGGCCGGCACGGCCGAGGAGGCGATCCGGTACGGATGGAACTACGCGCGTCTGCTGGCCGAAGGGCCGACCGACGGTGCGCTGGTGCCCAGCCCGGTGATGCGGGCCATGCAGACCGGGACGATCGCCCGCGTCGAGGAGCTGACCCGGGTGCCGTCCGACGTGCAGGACGCTCTGATCACCATCCTGTCCGAGAAGACGCTGCCGGTGCCGGAGCTGAACACCGAGGTCCAGGCGCAGCGCGGTTTCAACCTGATCGCGACGGCCAACGACCGCGACCGTGGCGTCAACGAGCTGTCCAGCGCGCTACGGCGGCGGTTCAACACCGTGGTGCTGCCGGTCCCCGCTTCCGCCGACGACGAGGTGGAGATCGTGGCACGGCGAGTGGCGCAGCTCGGCCGGTCGCTCGATCTGCCCGAGGTGCCGGCGGCCATGGAGGAGATCCGCCGGGTGGTGACCGTGTTCCGCGAGCTGCGCAGCGGCATGACCGAGGACGGGCGGACCAAGCTGAAGTCACCGACCGGCACGCTCTCCACCGCCGAGGCCATCTCGGTGATCACCAACGGGATGGCGCTGGCGGCGCATTTCGGAGACGGCAGGCTCCATCCGGGCGACGTTGCCGCGGGCATCGTGGGCGCGGTGGTCAAGGACCCGGTCTCCGACGAGGTGGTCTGGCGCGAGTATCTGGAGACGGTGGTTCGGGAACGCCAGGAATGGCGCGACTTCTACCGTGCCACCCGCGATGCCTGAGCGGTATTACGGCATCCGCCACCACGGACCCGGATCGGCGCGGGCGGTGGTCAAGGAGCTGGAGCGGCAGCGCCCGGAGCTGCTGCTGATCGAGGGACCACCTGAGGCAGACGACCTGGTCCCGTGGGTACGTGACGCCGCGCTGGAGCCGCCCGTGGCGCTGCTGGGGTATTCGGCGGACGATCCGAGGCGGGCGGCGTTCTGGCCGTTCGCGGTGTTCTCGCCGGAATGGCAGGCGATCCGCTGGGCGGTCGGGCATGACGTGCCGGTTCGCTTCTTCGATCTGCCGTACGCGTTCCGCCTCGGCGGCCGCCGCAAGCCGGCACCCGAGTCCCCGCTGGAGCCCCGGCCGGATACAGAGACCGCGCCTGCGACGGTGCCCGAAACGCAGACGGAGCCCCAGACCGATACCGAGGCGGAGCGGCCGCTGCGTCCGGTCGATCCGATCGGGGAGCTGGCCGCGGCCGCCGGCTACGACGACCCGGAACGCTGGTGGGAGGACGTCGTCGAGCACCGCGGCATGCCGGCCTTCGAGGCCATCGCGGATGCCATGACGGCGATCCGGGACGCGTCGCCGGAGGATCCGGAAGACCTGGTACGCGAGGCTTATATGCGGACGGTGCTGCGTGCGGTCCGCAAGACGCATGAGAACATCGCCGTCGTCTGCGGTGCCTGGCACGTTCCGGCGCTGACCCGCCGGGTCGCGGTCAAGGACGATGCCGCGATCCTCAAGGGACGGAGGAAGGCCAAGGTCGCCTTCACCTGGGTGCCGTGGACCTACGGGCGGTTGGCGTCGTGGTCCGGCTACGGCGCGGGAGTCCGCTCCCCCGGCTGGTATCACCACCTGTTCACCACCTCCGACGAGGTGGTGCCGCGCTGGCTCGTGGACGCCGCCGGTGTGCTGCGGGCCGAGGGCGTGCCGACGTCGTCCGCGCACGTCATCGAGGCCACCCGGCTCGCCGAGGCGCTCGCCGCGCTGCGCGGGCGTCCACTCGCCGGGCTGGCGGAGGTCACCGAGGCGGCCGAGGCGGTGATGTGCGACGGCGAGCCGCTACGCGTCGAACTCATCGGCCGCAAGCTGGTCGTCGGCGAGCGGCTGGGCGGCGTACCGGACACCATGCCCGCCGTGCCGCTGGTTCGCGATCTCGCCGCTCAGCAGCGCGGCCTGCGCCTGAAGGCGGAAGCCCTGGAACGGGTTCTGGAACTGGATCTGCGCCGCGACATCGACCTCGGCCGCAGCCACCTGCTGCACCGGTTGCGCGCGATCGACGTGACCTGGGGCGAGCCGGACTCCGGGCGCCGTGGCACCGGGACGTTCCGGGAACAGTGGCGCCTGCGGTGGCAGCCGGAGTTCGCGATCAGCCTGGTCGAGGGCAGCATGTGGGGCACCACGGTGGCGGCCGCCGCGACCGCCAAGGTGATCGACGCGGCGCGGCGGGCCGAGTCGCTGGCCGACGTGACGAGGCTGGTCGAGCGGTGTCTGCTCGCCGATCTGACGGACGCGTACGCCGACGTGCTGGCCGCGTTGGACACCCGGGCGGCGCTGGACGCCGACATCAACCACCTGATGGCAGCGATCCCCGCGCTGGCACGTACGTTGCGCTACGGCGATGTGCGCAACACCGACCTGGCCGGCCTGCGTACGGTGACCGCCGGCCTGCTCGGGCGGGTGTGCGCCGGGCTGCCGGCCGCGGCCGGCTCGCTCGCCGACGAGGCGGCGAAGGAGTTGCGCGACCGGATCGACGGCGTGCACTCCGCGATCGCCCTGCTGGACGACGATGAGCTACGCGATCGCTGGCTACTGACGCTGGCGTCGGTGTCGAACCGCACCGACCTGCACGGGCTGCTGGCCGGTCGGCTGACCCGGCTGCTGCTGGACGCGGGCCGGCTGGGCACCGAGGAGGTACGCCGCCGGCTCCGGCTGCCGCTGACCGTGGGCACCCCACCGGCGCACGCCGCTGCCTGGGTGGAGGGATTCCTGGCCGGGGGCGGCCTGCTGCTGGTGCACGACGAGGCGCTGCTCGAGCTGCTCGACGATTGGCTCGCCGACATCGCCGGCGACGCCTTCGATGACGTGCTGCCGTTGTTGCGCCGAACGTTCGGCGCATTCGCCTCCGGTGAACGCCGCGCCATCGGCGAGCGGATCGCCGGCGGGCGGTCCGGCGGGAACGCCATCGACGGCGGTCCGGGGATCGACCACGAGCGTGCCGCCCGAGTGCTGCCCACATTGAGCGTGCTGCTCGGCCGTCACCTGGAGGCACAATGACGAACCACGACGAAGCGACACGCAAGGAACGGGTGCGGCGCTGGCGGTTGGTGCTGGGCGCCCCGGCCGAAGACGCCCTCGGATCGGCCGACGGCCGGGACGGGAAGATGGACGCGGCGTTGTCGGCGCTCTACGACGCCGAGGAGGACGACGCGGAGAGCCGGACGTCGCGGTCCGCCGGCCTGGGCGGATCCGCCCCGAGAGTCGCCCGGTGGCTCGGCGACATCCGGGAGTACTTCCCCAGCACCGTTGTCCAGGTCATGCAGGCCGACGCCATCGAACGGCTGGATCTGACCCGTCTGCTGATGGAACCGGAGATGTTGCAGGCGGTCGAGCCCGACGTTCACCTGGTCGGCACCTTGCTCTCGCTGAACCGGGTCATGCCGGACGAAACCAAGGACGCTGCCCGGCAGGTGGTGCGGAAGGTGGTCGCCGACCTGGAGAAGCGGATCGCACAGCGGACCCGGGCCGCGGTGACCGGGGCGCTGAACCGGGCGGCCCGGACCAACCGGCCCCGGCACGCGGACATCGACTGGGACAGGACAATCCGGGCGAACCTCAAGCACTACCAGGCCGCGCACCAGACGGTGGTTCCCGAGCGGCTGATCGGCTACGGGCGGCGGACCGCCGCGGTCCAGCGTGATGTGGTGCTCTGCGTCGACCAGTCCGGTTCGATGGCCGCTTCGGTGGTCTTCTCCGGGGTGTTCGCGGCGGTGCTCGCTTCCATGCGGTCCCTGCGCACGTCCCTGGTCGTCTTCGACACGTCGGTGGTCGACCTCACCGAACAGCTGCACGACCCGGTCGAGGTGCTGTTCGGCACGCAGCTGGGTGGCGGCACGGACATCAACCGGGCGATCGCGTACAGCCAACAGCTGATCATCCGCCCGAGGGAGAGCATTTTCGTGCTGATCAGTGACCTGTACGAGGGCGGGGTACGCGAGCAGATGCTGCGGCGGGTGGCCGAGATGACCTCGGCCGGCGTGCAGGTGGTCGTGCTTCTGGCCTTGTCGGACGAGGGCGCGCCGGCGTACGACCATGAGAACGCGGCAGCGCTGGCGGCGCTGGGCGTGCCGGCGTTCGCATGCACGCCGGACGCCTTCCCCGAGCTGATGGCCGCCGCGATCCAGCGTCGGGACCTGACATCGTTCGCCCACCGCCTCGCTCAGGACGGTGGCGCGTAAGCCGGAGCGGCACCCGAGACGCGTTCCCGCGACCGCGCCGGCGGCAGCAGACCGAGCCGCAAGGCCACCCATTCTCGGCCCGTACCTGAACTGGCAAGCACGCGGGTGGGTGGGCGCTCAACGGTGAAAACGCTGTATTTGCCGGGGATTCCAGACGATCATGGAGGCATGCGAGCACCCCACCAGTCCGTCGACCGGCTCGGCAGCCGTCCTGTGGAGCCGGCGGTCAGCCTGCCCACACAAAGCCCGCTGCCGCTGTCCGGCTCCGTCGACGACGGCGACCGGCTGGTGGATGTGGTCGATCTGCTCGCGCTCGACGCGTTCGTGACCGGACGGCAGCCGTTCGGCCGTACCTCGTACCTCGAGAATGTCCGCGCTGACGCCCCGCTCGCCACCGATGACGCCCGTGTCGTGCGCGACGCGATGGATGAGGACGGCCACGGCCGGCTGTCCGTCGGCGAAGGCTGGACGCTGCACGTCATGCGCTGGAAGCAGAGCCGCCGCGCCCGCGTCACGGTCACCGCCATCAGCGCCGAGCTGGCCGAGTCGGTGCTGGCCACCGCCACGGCCGACGCGGTCGAGCAACCCGCGCCGGCGCCGGAAAGCGTGCCGATCGGCTTCTGGCACTTCGGTGCGCACGGCCCGCGTCGCGTCCAGCGCGAGATCGATGCCGCGTCGTGGGAGAAGATCCGTGCCAACTACGCGGATCCGGTGGCGCGCACGCTGGAGCGGCTGATGGCCATCGACGGCACCGCCGTGAACGGCCGGCTCCTGCTTTTGCACGGCGAACCGGGCACCGGCAAGACGACCGCGCTACGGGCGCTCGCGCAGCAATGGCGGTCGTGGTGTCAGGTCGACTGCGTGCTCGACCCGGAACGGCTGTTCGGCGATCCTGCCTACCTGATGAGCGTGGCGCTGGGCAGCGGCGACGACGACGAGCCACGCTGGCGGCTGCTGATGCTCGAGGACTGCGACGAGCTGATCAGCGGCGAGGCGAAGGCCAGCGCCGGGCAGTCGCTGTCCCGGCTGCTCAACCTCACCGACGGCCTGCTGGGCCAGGGCCGTAACGCCCTCATCGCGATCACCACGAACGAGGAGCTGGCGTCGCTGCATCCTGCGGTCGTGCGGCCCGGCCGCTGCCTGGCGACCATCGAGGTGGGACGTCTGAAGTACGCGGAGGCGGTCGCGTGGCTCGGCACCTCGGCGGGTGTCGGACCGGACGGCGCCACGCTGGCCGAGCTGTACGCGCTGAAGACGGGCGCCCGGCCGGTCACCGTGCCGACGGCGGCCCCGGCGACGGGAATGTACCTGTAGCCAGGTCGGCCAGCGCGTTCAGGAAACGCTCCTCGTCGACGTGCGGGTGCTTGCCGTCGAACACGTCGGCCAGGGTCCAGTAGTGCGCGACGGCAGCGATCAGGACGGCAGCGTACGCGGCGTGGTCGAGCCGCCCGTCGCCGTCCTCGCGACGTAGCCATGCGGTCAGCGCCTCGTGCACCCGGCCCAGTTCCTGCACGCGGACCAGCTCGAGCAGATCGGGGAAGGTGGCCAGGTCGCGTAGCAGGAGCCGGTTGATGTCACGCTCCTCGGCCAGCCGGCGCAGCCCCGCCCGGGCCACCGCGAGGAACCTCGCACGCTGCGGAAGCCCGGCTAGGGCCGCCGGATCCTGCAGGTAGTCGAGCAGCGGCCGGGTCTGGTCCGCCTGTCGCCGCAATGCCTCCTCGAGCAGCGCCCGCTTGCTCGGGAAATGCCGGTAAAGCCCACCCGCGCCGGCGGACAGCCCGGCTGCCGCCTCGATCTGGGCGATGGTGGTGGCGTGATAGCCCTGGCGCCCGAACAGCTCCATGGCTCGCGCGACGATGGTGTCCTTCGTGCTCAGCCGAGCTCCAGTTCGTAGTGCAGCGTCGTCCACCCCTTGCGCCGGTGGACGGCAGGTATCAGCCTGCCGTGCAGCCAGGGGTACTTGGCCGCGAGCAACTCCCGCACGTGCACGGCCTCGCCGTCGTCCAGCAGCCGCGCGGTCCCGGTCACGCTGGGTCCGGTCGGCTTGCCGCGGAACGTGCTCGGCGACACCCGGACTTCCGCGGAGTTCCTCAGCCGCTTGGCCTTGCCGGACGCGTCGTAGCTGCGGAAGTACGCCCGGCCGCCGTCCACCACGATGCTGACCGGCGTGCCCACCCAGCTGCCGTCACGTTTCCGGGTCTCCAGCAGGACGGTCTTCTGCCGGCCGAGCTCATCGAGAGCGGTCATAGTGCCCTCCAAGCAGGCAAGTAAGTGCCTACTTACAAGTTAACAGCGACAGGCCTCAAACACCATCATCGCTGGCAAAGTAGATCAAGGAGCCCGCGTACCTCGGAGGTCACGCCGCATGACAGACACACCCACGCGGAAGCGCCGCGTCCGATGGACGGTAGCCACCGCGATCAAACTTCTCCGACTGCGGCCGTGGCGGTGTGCAGTCGAGCCTCTTCCGGACGGACGCGGCATGCACCAGGAACCCGCAAGCGGCCCGGGTTTACCGCGAGCTCTGGCGCTCCTGACCGGAATCGGTGTACTCGTTCTTCGTGGGCATCATCTCTCCCGGCTTCGGCGGTCGGCGGCGGTCGTCGCGACCCGATCTGCCGCCCGGCCAATATCTCACCTACGACTTTCCGGTGCTCTCCGCCGGCCCGACCCCACGTATCCCGCTGGATCGCTGGCGGTTGACCGTCACCGACGAGACGGGCGGGAAGCGGTCCTGGACCTTCGACGAACTCCTGAAGCTGCCGTACGAGGACGTCACGGTCGACATCCATTGCGTCACCAAGTGGTCCAAGCTGGGTACGACGTGGCGGGGCGTCTCGTTGGACACGCTGTTCGCCGATGTAGAGACGACCGCCGAGTTCACCATGGTGCACGGCTACGGCGGCTACACCACGAACGTGCCGCTGGAGGACCTGCTGGACGGCAAGGCGTGGATCGCCTACCGGTTCGACGGCGAGGATCTGGCGCCCGAGCACGGTGGCCCGGCTCGGATGCTGATCCCGCACCTGTACTTCTGGAAGTCGGCGAAGTGGGTCAGCGGCATCGAGATGCTGGATCGGGACGAGCCGGGCTTCTGGGAGGAAGCCGGTTACCACATGTACGGAGACCCATGGCGCGAGCAGCGGTACCAGGGCGACTGACCTGGCGGGTCGGCACGGTCACCGAGGTGCGGGCCGAGACAGCGTCGGCGAAGACGCTGGTGCTGGACGTGCCGGACTGGCCCGGTCACCTACCAGGCCAGCACGTGGACGTGCGCCTCACCGCGGCCGACGGATACACCGCGCAGCGCAGCTACTCGATCGCCTCGGCGTGGTCCGGGGAGGGATCGGCCACTTCCGGCGCCTCGTCCGCTGGACAACGCGAGGACTCCGGGCACCGGATCGAGCTGACCGTTCAGCGGATCGAAGACGGCGAGGTGTCCACGTACCTGACCGACGTGCTGGCCGAGGGCGATCCGCTGGAGCTGCGCGGACCCGTTGGCGGCTGGTTCGTCTGGCGGGCGGAGCGAACCGTCCCGGTGCTGCTGCTGGCGGGCGGCTCCGGCGTCGTACCCCTGATGGCGATGATCCGAGCTCGCGGTGTCGTCCGCGGCCGGCAACTGTTCCGCCTGATCTATTCGGTGCGCACTCCGCGCGACGCCTGCTATGCCGACGAGCTTGCCCGCCGGGTCCGCGACGATCCGGGCCTGGACGTGCACTACGTGTACACACGCGAGGTGCCGGACGGCTGGGCCGACCCGCCCGAACGGATCAGCGCCGCTGCGCTCAACACCTACGGCTGGCCCGCCGACTTCGACCCGGATTGCTTCGTCTGCGGCCCCACCACCTTCGTGGAGACCGCCGCGGACATCCTGGTCGCCCTGGGACATGACCCGAGAAAGATCAAAACCGAGAGATTCGGGGGTACGTCGTGAGCGAGCTGGACGGCAACGCGATGGCCGGCGACCTGCGGGAGATCTTCGCGGTGGACGTGACGTCGGCGCGGTACACGTGTGCCGGATGTGGCCACACCGGTGCCCTGGCCACGCTCCGGTTGTTCGTTCCGGCACTGGGTAAGGTCGCCCGATGCCCGGATTGCGAAGATGTCGTGCTGCGCGTGGTGCGCGCACCTGATCGGATCTATCTCGACATGCGCGGCACAGTCAGGCTGGAGGTACTCCTGCCGTCGTGAACTCCCGGTCGTCGGCTCGACCCGGCTTCGGCCCACTTCTCGTCGATCTTGGAGTTGTGGTGGTTGATGTAACGTATATTTCCGACATATCTCCCACCACAGCTCCAAGATCGGCGCGAATGGTTGCATTCCGTCTGAACCGCCCGCCTCCCGGCCGGAATCGCCGGATCATGTCGGCATGGGTGTCATGGCTTACCCCCTTAGGTACGCGCTCGCCGACCTCGCGCTCGCGCTGAGCCGGGCCTGCGAGGATGCCGCCGAGCTACGGGCCATCGCCGCCCGCGCGGCCGCCGACATGATCGGCGACGGCGCCGGCGTGCAGGTGCTGCGCGACGACGGCCGGTACGACGCGATCGCCTTCCATCACCCTGACGTGGAGCAGTCGGCCGCGCTCGGCCGGGTCCTCGACCGGTCCGGCCAGATGCCCGACGACGACTTCTCCACCGCGCTCGCCGCCAGCCGCCGTCCGCTGGTACTCGCCGCCGACGGGCCGGAGCCGCTGACCGGGTTCGAGAACGGGGACATCTACGCCGCAGTGTTGAGCCCGATCATCGTGGACAACACGTACGCGGGATATCTGATCCTGACCCGGTCGCAGCCGGGCATCTTCTACGCCACGCAAGAGGTGGAGCTGGTCCGGGACATCGCCGGCGAGGTGAGCCTGGCACTTGCCTCCGCGCAGGCCCGGGAGCGGCTACGCGCCAGTGAGGCGAAGTACCGCCGCGTCCTCGAGACCATCCCCGAGGGTGTGCTGCAACTCGACCCGGACGGCGTGGCCACCTATGCGAACGAGCCCATCGGTGTGGTCCTGGGCCTGCCCCGGGCCGAGCTGATCGGCGTCTCGCTGCGCGGCTTCCTGGACGATCAGGGCCAGAAGGAATTGACCCGCCGGATGGCCGAATGCAAGGCCGGTCGGTCCACGGTCGGCGCGACCCGGTTGCTGCGCGCGGACGGCTCCCAGCGAAGCGTGCGGATCAGCATGATGCCGTTGACCGACGAGCACGGCCAGTACGGCGGTGTGGTCTGCATGGTCACCGACACCACCGACCACATCGACGCCCGCGGGCTGAAGCGCCAGCTCGACCACCTGCGCCGGCTGGACAGTCTGGGCCAGCTGATCGGCGGCATCTCGCATGATTTCAACAATCTGCTCACCGTGGTGGCCGGCTCGGCCGACATGATCGCCGGCACCACCGCCGAGGGCTCGCCGCAGCACCAGTTGGCCAAGGACATCATGGAGGCGGTGGGCACCGGCCGGACGCTCACACACCAATTGCTCGCGTTCGGCCGCTCGGAGGGCCACCGTCCCGAGATCATCCCGATCCCGGACCTGCTCACCGACGTGCAGAGCCTGTTCAGCCGCACGCTGGGTGAACACATCGGGCTGGATCTGGCGTTCGGCCCGGACGTCTGGCCGGTCCGCGCCGAACGGGGACCGCTGGAGCAGGCGCTGGTCAACCTGGCCGCGAACGCCCGCGACGCGATGCTGCACGGCGGCATGCTGCGGGTCGCGGCCACCAACGAGGTGGTCGAGCCGGGCCAGCTGGCCGACGGCGCGCCCACCGGCCGCCTGGTGCACATGGTGATCACGGACACCGGCGTCGGCATGAGCGACGAAACCCGACGCCGCGCGCTCGAGCCCTTCTTCACCACCCGCCCCACCGCGGCCGGCCTGGGCCTGGCGACCACGGCCGGTATCGTCCAGGGCATCGGCGGCCACATCGAGCTCGAATCCCAGCCCCGGATGGGCACCACGGTGCATCTCTACCTGCCGGCCGCGGAGGAGCGCGCCGCCCCGTCGGCAGACCGCCAGGCGCCCTCGGTGATCGGCCGCGTTCTGATCGTCGAGGACCAGCCCGAGGTCGCACAGCTGGTGCAGCGGCTGATCGAGCCGGCCGGCTACTCGATCACGGTGGCCACGGACGCGCTGATGGCGGTCACTCAGGTGGCCGCGGGCGCGCACCCGGACCTGCTCATCACGGATGTGGTGATGCCGGCGATGACCGGTCCGGCATTGGCGTCGGCGCTGCGTACCCACCACCCTGACCTGCCGGTCCTCTACATGTCCGGCTACTCAGCGGGGTCGCTGGGCCCCCAGCTCAACCTCGACGCGAACAGCATGCTGATCGAGAAGCCGTTCACCCGCTCGACGCTGCTCGGGGCGATCAAGAGCCTCTGCGGTCCGCAACCGCCCTTGCCGGGTGCCGCCGGACGATCGGAGAACCTCGGTTCGTAGCCGGGTGGTGGGTACAGACCGCAGCTCACGCCGAGGCCGGGTCGCTTCGCTTCCCCTGCGGCGTGCGTGAGTGGTTTCGCTCTCCGGCTGTCAGTCCCGTGGCAGGCAGCGCCGGTGAGCGGTGAAAGTCAGTCCTGTGGCAGGGCAGCGCCGGCGAGCCGGTGGAAGTCAGTCCTGTGGCAGGGCGGCGCCGGCGAGCAGGTGAAACGCCTGTGCCTCGGCGGAGGTGCCGGGCCGGTCGAACGTCGGCGAACCGCAGGCGTCCCGGACCAGGCCGGACTCGTCGAGCTTGCGCGTGGCGGCATCGAACAGGTCCCGCCCGATGTCCGCATAGGACGGTGGCAGCCAGCCGTCGGCGGAACCGGTCAACGCCGCGTACGCGAACATCTGCCCGGCATTGGTCTCCACGAACGACGTCGGATCGTCGAGCACGTCGTGGAACAGTCCATCCGGCCGCCGCAGAGCGAGACACGCGTCGAGCACCTCACGGGCATGATCGGCCAGATCGGTACGCAGCGACGGCGCCAGCCGGATCGCCCTGGCCAGGCCGGCCACCACCCAGCCGTTGCCGCCGCCCCACCGGTCGGCCCGGCGTAGCGACGAGGTCTCGGCCGACCAGATCGCGGAGTACAGGCCGTCCGTGCAAAGCCGGCGGCGATGCCCCTCCACCTGGGCGATCGCGACGTCCGCCGCACCGGACACGGCGAGGAACGGCACTACCATGTAGACGGAGTCCGCCCACACCTCGCGGCGGTCCAGGAGATGGAACAGCGTCCCGTCGGTGTCCCGCGGCGCGTCGGTCAGCAGCCAGTCCAGCTGCCGTCGAGCCGCCTCGGCGAAACCGCTGATCAGTACGGCCTCACCGCAGGCCGCCCCGTTTACCGAGCCGGTTTCCCCGTCGACGTCGGCCAGCCGCCCGTCGGCCGCCTGCCGGGTCACCGCCGCGTGCGCGAAAAGGCGTACCAGGTCGTCGCGTCCGATGTCATGGCAGGCATGCGCGGCGACGCCCTGTTCCCAGGACTGCCGCTGCATGGCCAGCAGCGCGGACAACACCCGGCGCGTAGAACTCACGCTGAGCCTCCCTGAATTCTCCTCATGCGAACAGCGCGCTGACCGACTCCCCATTGTGGATCCGCCGCATCGCCTCGGCGAGCGGCGCGGCCACGGAGAGCAGCGTCAGCTTGTCGGTACGTTTGGCCGGCGGCATCGGCACGGTGTTGGTACAGACGATCTCCTCGATGTCCTTTTCCGCGGACAGCCGCTCGAGCGCGTCGCCGGAGAACAGGCCGTGCGTGCAGGCCACCCGGACGCTGAGGACGTTGCGCTCGCGCAGACGGGCCAGCAGCTCGAAGACCGTGCTGCCCTTGGCGATCTCGTCGTCCAGAACGATCACGTCCCGGCCGGCGACCTCACCGATCACCGAGCTGATCACCACCTTGTCGTCGGCGTACCGCTGCTTGGCGCCGGCGGCCACCTCGACGCCCAGCATCCGCGCGAACGCCGCCGCCTCCTTCGCGTTGCCGAGATCCGGCGAGACCACGACCGTGTTGCTCAGGTCGTACCCCCGGAAGTGGTGTGCGAGCTCGCGCAGCGCATGCAGGTGGTCGACCGGAATGCTGAAGAAGCCATGCACCTGGGGTGAGTGCAGCGTCATGGCCAGGATGCGATCGGCGCCGGCGGTGGCCAACAGGTCGGCGACCAGCCGGCCGCCGATGGAGATCCGCGGCGCGTCCTTCTTGTCGCTGCGCGCGTAGGCGTAGTGCGGCAACACGACGGTTATCCGGCCGGCCGACGCGCCCCGGGCGGCGTCCAGCATGAAAAGCAGCTCGACGAGGTTCTCCTGGACCGGCGGGACGAGTGGCTGGATCAGGAAGACGTCCCGCTCGCGGCAGTTGCCCTGCAGCTGTACCTCGATGCAGTCGTTGGCGAACCGGGACACCCGGGTGGGTAACAGCGGCACGCCCAGGTGCTCGCAGATGTCGGCCGCAAGCTGCGGGTGAGCACTTCCGGTGAAGACGGCGATGTCACGCACGGCCAACACCCTAAAGCCACGCGGTACGACACTTGCGGGCGACCTTGGCTGGTTGAGCCATCGCTTCCGCGCGAACGATCACGAGAAAGTTTTGCCGCTGAGACCGCACCGTCCCGGCTCGGCCCGGCGCCGGTCTCAGCGGCGCCTGCGAGCGGTGCCGAAGATCGAGCGGGCGATCTCGCGGCCGGCCGCCGTGGCGGCGCTGCGCAGCGCGCTACGGACGGTGGCGTTGCCGAGGGCCTTCTCCAGGAACGATTTCTCCGCCTTGCCACGCGGCGCCCCGGGCTTCGGCATGTCCGGCTTCGACGCCGGCGGTTCGGGCGTCGGCTTCGGCACGGCCACCTTCGCCAGCAGCATCTCGTACGCCGACTCGCGGTCGATCCGCGCGCCGTACCGGGACGACAACGGTGACGCCGCCACGATGCCGTCGGCCACCGCGGCGTCGACCGGCGCCATCAGGGAGCGCGGCGGTGGCATACGCGTCCAGGCGACCGGTGACGGTGCGCCCCGCTCGGAGAGCACGGTGACGACGGCCTCGCCGATGCCCAACTGGGTGAGGACGTCAGCCAGGTCGTACCCCGACCGGGGGAACGTCGATACTGTCGCCTTGAGCGCCTTGGCGTCCTCCGGTGTGTAGGCCCGCAACGCGTGCTGCACCCGGTTGCCGAGCTGGGCCAGCACGTCGCCGGGTACGTCTTTCGGGGTCTGTGTGACGAAGAAGACGCCGACACCCTTGGAGCGGATCAGCCGTACGGTCTGCGTGATCGCGGCCAGGAAGTCCTTGGAGGCGTCCTTGAACAGCAGGTGCGCCTCGTCGAAGAAGAACACCAGCTTCGGCTTGTCGACGTCGCCGACCTCGGGTAGGTCGTCGAACAGGTCGGCCAGGAACCACATCAGGAAGGTGGCGAACAGCTGCGGCTGGTCCTGCAGGCTGGGCAGCTCGAGGATGCTGACGACGCCCCGGCCGTCCGGCGTGGTCCGCACGAACTCGCGAGTGTCGAACTCGGTCTCGCCGAAGAAGTCCTCGGCTCCGGTGTCCGCGAACGCGATCAGCTCGCGCAGGATGACGCCCGCGGTGGCCTTCGACAGGCCACCCAGCCCGGCCAGTTCCGCGGCACCGGCCGGCGATGTCAGGTGCTGGATCACCGCCCGCAGGTCGGCCAGGTCGAGCAGCGGCAACGCGTTCTGGTCGGCGAAGTGGAAGACCAGGCCCAGCGAGGACTCCTGCACGTCGTTGAGCCCGAGGACCTTCGCCAGCAGGGTCGGGCCGAAGGACGTCACGGTGGCGCGTACCGGCACGCCCTTTCCCCGGCCGCCGAGAGCGAAGAACTCGACGGGGTACGACGCGGGCGACCACTCGTACCCGATGTCCTTGGCCCTGGCAAGCACTCGCTCGCCGGCCTGACCGGGCGCCGCCATGCCGGAGAGATCGCCCTTGATGTCGGCCAGGAAGACCGGGACGCCCGCGTCGGACAGCTGCTCGGCCATCGCTTGCAGCGTCTTGGTCTTGCCGGTGCCGGTGGCGCCGGCAACGAGGCCGTGCCTGTTCACCATCGCAAGCGGGATGCGCACCTTCGCGGTGGGATCGCAGTTCTCGCCCACAACCAGGGCACCGAGTTCGAGGACCGGCCCGGTGAACGCGTAGCCGGTACGGACCACCGCCGGGACGTCAATATCCGCCATGCCGAGCACGGTAACCCATCGGGATGGACCGGCCGCGCATCCTTCGCGCCTGCAGGTTCGATGATCGATCACCTTGAGTGTCCGAGATCTGGCTGACCGTACATGAGATCGGTTCGACGATGAGTGCGTAGTTGCCCTCCAGTGCGCCTGGAGACACCCATGGTCCTCTCGATCCGCCGTGGATTCCTTGCACTCGCCGCCGTCGCTCTGGCCCTGCCGCTTGCGCCGGCACAGGCCGCCGCGTTCGAAAAGCCGAACATCCAGGCCGAGGCGAACCGGACCGCCGCCCGCCCCGGTGAACAGATCCAGGTCAAATTCACCGAGGCCACCCGGGAATACCGCGTGTCGGAGTGCTCGATCTGGTTCGGGGAGGCGCCGTCCGAAGTCGGCACGTGCGACCCGGATACCGCGACCGCGATCGTGCGGGTCCCGGCGATCCCGCCGGGACCGGCGACCCTGTACTGGGACGCATCCGCTACTGCCAGGCCGGTGCTCAACCTGCTGCCCGAGCCGGACGGCAAGATCGCCGTCACGGTGCTCGACATCGCGGTGACGGCCACCCCGCAGACAGCCGAACCGGGAAATCCGGTAACCGTCGATCTGGTCGCCCGAGACGACAACGTGCAGCTGCTCGGATGCGAGGTCCGGTTCGCGGGCAGGACGACCAAGTGCGATTCCGAACCCGGGCCGAAACTCCGCGCCCGGGTCACGGTCCCGTCGGATGCGGTGCACGGGAGCTCGCTTGGCTTGAGGTGGCGGTACGACTATATCGGTCCCGACCGAACCAAGGGTCGGGAGAGGGGCCGCACCTCGATCCGGGTCATGCTGGCGGATCCCGAGTTCAACGTGGTGCCCCGAGCGGACACAACCGGGCCGGGCATGCCGTACCCGGTCGCCTTCACCAGTCTCACCACCGGTGTGGACATCACCGGTTGCCGGTTGACCTACCGTACGAGTGCCGACTGCAGCCGGTCCGGCCTCGCAGTGATCATGATCCCGGCGGACGCGAAGCCGGACAGCACGATCACCCTCAAGTGGGACTTGCAGTACTCCAGCACCCGGCCCGGTGAGGCGCCCGGCACCCGGAAAGGGTCTCTTGACGTCAAGGTGGTGGTCGTCCCGCCGGACTTCCAGGTGACCGTCGAACCCGCCGCCGCAGCACCCGGAAAGGAAGTGCTGCTGACCATCCGGTCGCTGGTTCCCGGCATCGACATCGTCGGCTGCATGGCGTTCTTCCCGAACGCCCCCGGCGACCTCTGCCGCCGATCCAAGTACCGTTGGTACGTCCGTACCACCGTCCCGGAAGATGCACGGCCGGGCGCGACACTGCTGCGCTGGAGTGTCGCGTCGCGCGACGCCGACGGACGGCCGGGAGCGGACGACGACGTCATCGCCTACACGGTCCTGCCGCCACCCAAGCCCAGCGAATCCAGCGATCCGGCAGGGTCCGGCGTCGTCGTGGAGCCGAGCGTTGTCGTGGAGCCCAGCGTCGTCGTGGAGCCCAGTGTCGTCGTGGAGCCCAGCGTCGTCGTGGAGCCCAGCGTTACAGCGGAGCCCAGCGTTACAGCCGAGCCCAGCGTTACAGCCGAGCCCAGCGATCCATCCGGGTCCGGTGGTCTCAATCCCCCGGATGAAACGGCGGGGTCCGACGGCCCGGGTGGGGAGGAAACCCCGCCGGTCTTCGAGGACGACCCGTCGCCGGCGTTCGTGGTGGTGACCGACCCGGAGGCCGCGAAGCCCGGCGAGCAAGTCACGCTGACCGTGACGGCGGTCGACCCCGACGTCGAGGTCACCGGGTGCGCCGCCGCGTTTCTCCGCCGCGCGGGCGCACCGTGCGAGCGGTCCGGCGGCCGGTTGTCCGCCACGATCCGGGTACCGGACGTCAAGCCCGGCGACGTGACCGTGCACTGGAGCGTGGCCTTCCGGTCCGCGTCCGCCAGGCCCGGCACGGACGAGGGCACTGTGGACTATCGAGTGCTGGACGCCGGGGCGGACCGGCCGGCGGAGTTCTCAGTCGTCGCCGACCCGGCTGCTGCCTCCGCCGGCGGGCGGATAGCCGTCGCACACCGCTCTCTTGTGGACGGTGTCTCCATCACCGGCTGCCGCGCCGGCTTCACATCGGACGCGATGACCGACTGCCGCCGCACGGACACGGGCTGGATAGCCGAGGTGGCCGTTCCGGATGCGGCGGCGCCCGGCAACGGTGCCGCGCTGAGGTGGAACGTGGCCTACACCCGGACCGGGACGACCGCGCCGGGTGCGGCCGACGGCCTGCTGAGCTTCACCGTGCTGGCCGCCGTTCCGGTGGCCGGCACGAACAGCATCTGGACGACCATCTGGGGGCTCATCTGGCGGGTGCTGCTCGGCGGCGCCCTGCTGGCCGGGTTGGCCGGCCTCCGGGGAGTGCGCACGCGTGTCCGCGAATGGCGCCGCCCGGGCCGGCCGGCCGGCGCGGACGCTACTGATCCGCCGGAGTCGGTCCGGGTCGTGCCCGTGGTGCCCGACGGCCCGCTGGACGTGGAGGTCAGCGATGCGGACGCCCGGCCACGGCGCCTGATCCGGCTGACCTACCACCGGCGGAGCCCCGTGATCCGCATCAGTGAGGAGGGGCCATGACCGGTGAGACCACATCCGTGCAATCGATCTTCTTCAACAGCCCAGAGGAGGCCGTGGCGGCGCTGACCACCGCGGTCCGCTCCGGCGAAGCCGGCGATCAGATTCATCGCGCGCTGGGCCGGATGCCGGAGGGGGCGAAGAACGCCGTGATGGCGGAGGTCGGCAATGTCGCCGCGGGAATCATGAAGCTCGACGTGACGGATGTCTTCACCGCAGCCTGGAGGAAACATTCCGCGCTACGCACTGCGGCCGAAGCGACCCTGGCCGACCCGGACACCGAACAGGTGGTGGAGCTGGCTACCCACAGCGTGTCGTTCACCCACGAGCCGAGCGTCGAGGTTCATCTCGGGAATCTTCCGGTCGCCGACATCTCGCTGCAGGTGCAGCTGCAAGTCGACGTCCGCGGAGCGCTGGCGGTCGTCAAGGGAGGACGCCTGACCGCGGTGCGAGCCGGTTCCGCCGATGTCAGCGGCACATTGACCGTCGTCGACCATCAGGTGGCGCAGCGCCAGGTCACCCTCGAACTACCGCTGACGATCCGGCTCGGCGCAGGCCTACCGCTGGCCGTGGCGCCCCCCACCCCCTAACCCGGCGATCTTGCACTTTCCAGGGGACAACCTCGACATACGAACCTGGAAAGTGCAAGATCGGCCAGCCTGAGTGGTCAGTTGATCACCGGCTCTCCGGGCACGGTGAACAGCGGCTGCCAGGGCTCATCCGGGCCGATCGGATACTCGGTGGAGGGAGCGTCCCCCTTCGTCGACCACCGAGCCTGGTACGGCAGCTCGTCGAACAGCACCCGGTCGCCACGGACGTAGACGGTCGCCGGGTCCCACGCCGCGGTCACCCCGGTCACCGTCGGAGTCGGCCGGGGAGCCGTCTCGGCGGGACCGACCGGGCCGATCACCGACCACGGGGTGGGGTTGGTGGCATCACCGGCCGCCGAGGGGTCGGCGCCCTGGTTCGCCCACTTCGCCTCGTAGACGACACCGTGCCAGACGACCTTGTAGCCGCCCACGTACTGGGCCGTGAGACGCCACACCGGGTACGGGCTCGTCTGCGGGTCGTCAACGGTCGGCTCCTGCGTCGATATCGTGACGGAGTCCCGGCCGGAGGCGCCCACTGCGGCTCCGGGCAGCCCGACGAAGACCGACGAGAAGGCCAGGGCCTCCTGGGACAGCCCGCTACAGGTGTTGGAGTGGACCACGACGTTGGTGAAGGTCCCCCGACACGGGGCGTCCCGGTTCAGGGACCACATCGACACCCGGCCCAGCCCGTTCTCGACGGCGAACGAGGCGAGCCCCTGCGCGTCCTGAATGGTGAATCGCTCGGCGTCCACGTCGTTCTGGCCGATCATCGGCGTCGCCCCGAGCCTCGACCACACCTGCGGTGACGTGAGTTGGACCCCCAGCTGCAGGTACAGGTTGGTCAGCTGCCGGTGGGACGACTCCAGCGCGCGGATGGTGAGCTCGAGCATATCGGGGTCGGATTCCTGCTCCGACCCGAAGTCCATGGTCATGACATTGACCCCGCGCAGCGATACGCCGCCCTCCAGCGTCGTCCGTACCGCGCCGAGCCCGTCGGCGGTCAGGCCGTCCGGCGTCACCGGCAGGGTCAGCCACACGTCCAGCGGGTAGCCCGCGGACTTCCGCTCGGCCTGCAACGCCGCCAGGGCGAGTGCGCGCCGGCGCAACGACGCCTGGTCCGCCACGGCGGTGCCCTCGATGTCCAGGTCCAGGGTGTCCACGTCGTAGCGCCGCACGAGCTGGCGATAGGCGTCGATCAGCCGCGGCTGGTCGGTACAGGCCACGGCCAGTTCGGAGTTGTTCAGCCCGCCGACGCTGAGCATGACGTTCCCACCGGCGGACCGCAGTTGATCGATCCGGCGGTCCAGCTCCAGGGACGCGGCCGCCTCGTCAGGGCTGTACGCGCCGCCCCAACTGGGCGCGCACCCGTCCTGGGGATCGGCGACCACGAAGGCGAGAGCCACGTCGTTCGCCGGGTTCACCTCCGGGTCCTGGAACTCGAACGTCGGTGTCAGCGTGACATCCACGTACGGCACGGCCCGCGACTTCGCGGTCGGGCCGGCATTGTCCCGCAGGTGCAGCACCGCGGCGGTGCCGCCGGCACCGAGCGCGGCCACCACCATGACCAGGATCCCGAGCCTGAGCCAGGACAGCCGCTGGACCGGGGCCTCCGGCTCCTGCCAGTCCGGGTCCGCAAGGGGATCGTGCTCCGCTTGCAGGGACTGCGGGATGGCGCGGTCGGTGAGCATGGCTGCCCTCTCGCTCATGGGTCGTCGAAAGGAGGCAGGAGCCCCCTGGGTTTCCGGATCGGCAGATTCCACGACGGCTGAAGGCTCCTGGACGGAAACCTTCAAGCGATGTCGCGAAGCCGCCGATGGTGACGGGGAACGGATACCGGCGGCTCGGCGCCGGGCTCGAGGTCACGTAGGTGCGGCCGGTGTCGCACACCAGTGAGAGGCAAATCCATGCAGCGCAACCCGGTGGAACAGCGTCGGCCGGATGGCCCGCGCCAATGGGGCGCCGACCGGCGGTCGGCACCCCACCCCCTCGTGCCGCCACCCGTCTCCGAGGGCCGCATCGGCCGGGGACGGCTCGCGATCGTACTGACCATCACCGTCTGGGCCTGTTACCTCGCCTACACGGTGTTCGAGCAGTTCATCGTCGGCCGGGCCACCACCGCGCGGCTGGTCGTCGAGGCGATCGTGTACATGATCGTGATCACCGTGCTGATGGGCTCGGCGATGGCCTACCTGATCACGCGGATCGGCTTCTTCTACCGCAGCAGGGCGCATCACCGTGCGCCACGGATCGCACTGGACCCGTTCCTGGCGGGGCCGACGCCGTCGGTGACGGTGTTGGTGCCGTCGTACCAGGAGGACGAGCGGGTCATCCGTACCACCCTGCTCTCGGCGGCCTTGCAGGAATACCCCGGCCTTCGGGTCGTGCTGCTCATCGACGACCCGCAGCAGCCGCGCACCCGGGCCGCCCGTGACCTGCTCCTCGCCGCCCGGGCGCTGCCGGCCGCGATCGAGACCGAACTCGCCGTGCCGTTCGCGCGGGTGCAGGCCTCGTACGATCGATTCGAGCTCTCCCTCGCCGAGCGCGGCGAGCGCACCGCCACCACCGACGACATGCGCGACCTCGCCGCCGAATTCCGGTTCGCCGTGGGCTGGCTCTACGGCCTGGGTCACCGGCAGGAGATGGTCGACCACACCGACGCCTTCTTCGTCGAGCACATCGTGAACCGGCTCGCCGAGGACTTGGGCACCATCGCGGAGGCGCTCGAGCAGGGCGCCGGCGAGGAAGCCGCCCTGCCGGCGGAGCGGCTCGTTCAGCTGTACCGGCGATTGCTGGCCATCTTCGGCGCAACCGTGACGAGCTTCGAGCGCAAGCGGTACGTCTCCCTGTCGAGCGAACCCAACAAGGCAATGAACCTCAACAGCTACATCGGGCTGATGGGCGGCAGCTACCAGGAGGTCAGCACCCCGCTCGGAGTCGCACTCGTGTCGGCCGGGCCGGGGCGGGGCGAACTGACCATCCCGAACCCGGACTACGTGCTGACCCTGGATGCCGACAGCGTGCTGCTGCCGGAGTACTGCGTTCGGCTGGTGCACCTCCTCGAGCAGGGCGCTCATGCCGGTGACGCGGTGGCGCAGACGCCGTACAGCGCTTTTCCCGGAGCAGCGACCCGGATCGAGCGCATCTCCGGCGCCACCACCGACATCCAGCACATCGTCCACCAGGGAATGACGCACTACGACGCGACGTTCTGGGTCGGCGCCAACGCCGTGCTGCGCAAGAAGGCGCTGGACGACATCTGCGAGGTCGCGTACGAGGGCGACTGGGAGATCCGCCGATACATCCAGGACCGCACCGTCATCGAGGACACCGAGTCGACGATCGACCTCGGGGTCAACGGCTGGTCGCTGTACAACTACCCGGAGCGCCTCGCGTACAGCGCCACCCCACCGGACTTCGGCTCGCTGTGCATCCAGCGCCAGCGGTGGGCGAACGGCGGCCTGCTCATCCTGTCCCGGTTGAAGGACCAGCTCCGAGCCCGGTCGGCGCGCGGACAGAAGAACCGGTTCGGTGAGCTCTTCCTCCGGGTGAACTACATGGCCTCCATCTTCTGGAGCTCCATGTGCCTGTTGATCATGCTGGTGTATCCGTTCAACGCCGACCTGCTCAACCCTGTCCTGCTGCTGGTGTCGGTGCCGTACTTCCTGATGATGGCCGCGGATCTGAAGTACTGCGGCTACAAGCGGGTGGACGTGCTGCGCATCTATGGCTTCAACCTGATCCTGTTGCCGGTCAACCTCTCCGGCAGCTTCGCCTCAATCCTGCAGTTGCTCACCGGGGAGAAGAGCGCGTTCAAACGGACGCCGAAGGTTCGCAACCGGACCACCGCGGCCACCACGTACCTGCTCGCGCCGCTTGCCCTGATCGTCCTCTGCGCTTACACGGCGGTACGCGACGTGCAGCTGCACCAGTGGTCCAATCTGGTTTTCGCCGGGATCAACCTGGTGCTGGCGACGTATGCCATGGTGGCCTTCGTCGGGGTGGGCAACACCCTGGTCGACCTGTTCACCCACCTGCGGACCTGGCTGTACCGTCCGGCGCATCCGAAGAAGCGCTCCGTCGGCGGTGACGGCGCCACGCGGCCGGTCCCGGCCACCCAGTCCGAGGGCCGTGCGATGGCACCGACCGGTGCGATCGGCGACTGGGCATCGGTTCTGCACTACAGTTCCGAACGGGGCGCTTCCGGCCTGGTCGCCGTCCGGTCCACACAGGCGGCGGCCGCGGGCGGCCGCGCGGTCCGGCCCGGGCGTGGACCGCAGACCCCGCAGTCCCGATCGAGCACCTTCGAGGAGTTCACCTTCTTCACCGTCTTCCAGCCGATCTTCGAGCTGGAGTGCGGGGAGGTGGTGGGCTACGAGGCCCTCACCAGGTTCGCCGACGGCAGCAGCCCGCAGCGGGGACTGGAGGCGGCGCAGGCGCAGGGCTTGCACATCGACCTCGATGCCGCCCTCATCCGCGCCGCCATGGCCTCCGCGGACGCCCTGCCGGAGGGCGCGTGGCTGGCGGTCAACGTCTCCGGTGACCTGCTGCGGCGGCCACGCGAGCTCGAGCCCCTGCTGGCGGAGAGCCCCCGGCCGCTGGTGCTCGAAATCGCCGACGCCGACCGGGCGGACCTCGACCACCTGCCCTCCGGGGTCCGGATCGCGGTCGACGACGCCGGAGCGGGGTACGACACCCTGGCTCGGATGGAGGTGCTGAAGCCCGGCTTCCTCAAACTGGGACGGGCGGCGCTGGCCGGTGTCGAAACCGAGGGCGCGCGCCGCGCCTCGATCCGCTCCCTGGTCGAGTTCGCACGGGAGCACGGCTGCACGGTCATCGCCGAGGGTATCGAGTCGGCGCGGCAGCGAGACGCGCTCGTCGAATGCGGTGTACCGCTCGGGCAGGGTTTCTACCTGGGACGGCCGGTCCCCGTGGAGCGGGCCCTCGCCGGCGCGGCCAGCCGTTGAGCACCGGGCACACGCTAGCGGGAGCCGCTGTCACGCAGTGCGTCCGGCCAGGAGAGATCTGGCAGACGTGCTCCCCGAGGAGGCGGGCTCGGAGGACGCGATTCGTAGCGCGCACCGGTGCTGCGAAAGGGAACGTCGGCAGAGAATCCGCGGGCGCCGAGGGCGCCGTGCGGGTCGAACGCCGGCGGGTCGAACGGCTCCGCCGGACGCGGCCATCGTCGCCATCGACCGACGCTGAACACGGCGACCAACAGCATGGCTCCGAGCAGCGCCGCAGTTCCGGTTCGCAGCGGGATGCTCAGATCTGCGCGGTACCCCGCCACGGACAAGGTACGGGTGAAGACCTTCAGCACCGGTTCACCGACGATCAGCAAGCCGGCGTAGCTGGCCAGATATGCCGCGCCGGCCACCAACGCGCCCACTGGAGAGACCCTCAGCGAGGCGATGAGCCCGAGGACAAGCCCGGCGGCGGCGAGGGCCACCAGCGCCTGGACGACGTCTCCGGCGTGGATGGCATCCTCGGCGCCGGCAGCGGTGATCGCGTTCGCGGCGCGGTCCTGACCGAACGCCAAGGCGATCCACGCCGAAGGCGCGACGACTAACGCCGCGAGCAGTGTTCTGAGATGACGCATGATCGCGAAGGGTATCGGTTGGGCGGCGTTCGCGACATCTGTGGTCCCCGGCGCCCGCCGGCCGGTCGTCACGGCGGGACGCCGGAGCTCATCAGCCGTTCGTATAACGGATAGGCCGGATAAGAAGCGATATTGCCTCTAGACCTAGGATGTCCTGGTTTCGCCAGGTCAGGCAAACTGGTCCGAGCGGTGGCATGTTCGCCGGGATGGACGAAATTCTCGTTTGGAGACCGCAGGACGTGACGCTGTGTTACGACGGATATGTAACTTTCTGTGATCGCAGGTCTGGGCGTACGGGGACAAGCGACCGTCCAAATGTCTTGCCCACGGGGGCCGTCCGCGGGTGGCGGTGGAGTCGGTTCCATGGTTTCCCGGCAGAGCATGTCCATCTCGACGCCAGCCGACTCCACATCTGGTTATGGAGAGTCACGGCGGCTGAACGGCGCACTCCGACGCGGACACCGCCGTCACCGGGGAAATCGGAAGGTGTTCGCGTGTGCTTCGAGTCAGATCGAGGAAAGGTACATCAGCACCGCGAGGACGCGACGGTGGTCCTCGTCGCTGTTGGCCAGGCCGAGCTTGCCGAGGATCGAACCCACGTGCGTCTCGACCGTCCGGTCGGTGAGCCAGAGCCGGCGGGCGATGCCGACGTTGGTGCGGCCCTCGGCCATCAGCGCCAGCACCTCACGCTCCCGCGCGGTCAGCGAGGCCAGCGGGTCGTTGGCCCGATGGGCGCCGATCAACCGGGAAACGACCTCGGGGTCGAGCGCCGATCCGCCCGCCGCCACCCGGCGCAGCGCGTCCAGGAAGTCGTCGACGTCGAGGACGCGGTCCTTGAGCAGGTAACCGAACCGTCCACTCGCGACCAGCTCGATCGAGTGCCGGGTCTCGACGTGCTGGGACAGCAGCACAATGCCGAGTGTGGCGTGCGACGCGCGCACCTGGCGCGCCGCCCGGGCGCCGTCGTCGGTCAGGTCCGGTGGCATCCGCACGTCGATGATCGCCAAGTCCGGGGCGTGCGCCGACACGGCGGAGACAAGTGACGGAGCGTCCGGCGCCTTCGCGACGATCTCATGGCCGGCGTCGGCCAGCAGGCGCGCGAGGCCCTCGCGAAACAGCGCCGAGTCTTCACCGATCACGATCCGCATGGCAGCACCGCTTGCACCAGTGTCCCCTGGCCGGCCGGCGAGTCCAGCGACAGCAGGCCACCGGCCGCGGCTACTCGGTCGGCGATTCCGGCCAGGCCTGCCCCCGGGCGTACGGCCGCGCCGCCCCGACCGTCGTCGCGCACCTGCACCGTCACGTTCCCGCCGGTCCGCACCACGCGCAGGTCGATCGAGGCCGGCCGGGCGTGCTTCACAGCGTTCGTCATGGCCTCGCTCGCCACGAAGTACGCCGTCGTCGCCACGTCGTCGGGCAGCGCGTCGGTGCACACATCGAGCGAGACGGGGATCGGCACCTTCACCGCCAGGCTCGACAGCGCCGGCCCGAGCCCGTCGTCGAGCGACGACGGCCGCAGCCCGTGCGCGATCTGGCGCAGCTCGGCCACGGCCAACCCGAGTGACGCCACCGACTCGTCGAGCAGCGCGTCGACATCGACCGATCCGTCGCCGAGGTGGCGTTGCGCCAGCCGCAGCGACATGCCCAGCGAGACGAGCCGCTGTTGCGCGCCGTCGTGCAGGTCGCGCTCCAGCCGGCGCCGCTCCTCGTACCCCGCGTGCAGCAGCCGCGCGCGGCTCGACTCCACTTCGCCCAGGGCTTGCCGCAGCTCGATCCGCAGCCGGACGACCTCCACGAGCAGCGCGCTGGCGTTGGCCAGCTCGGCGAGCAGTTCCTTCGTGCCCACCGAGCCGCGGATCAGCGCCCCGATGGAGTGCCCGCCGACCCGCACCGGCGCCCACAGCGACGTGCCCGGGTCCACCGGTTCGCCGGACGCCGACACCAGGCCCGACGCGCCGGGCACGTCGTACCCGACGCGCAGCGCGGGGTCGCGGAGCGCCGAGCGCAGCACGGCCTCCAGCTCCTCCGGCCGGGCCTCGCCCGCCAGCGACCGCTCCCGCAAGGAGTCGAGCGCAGCCAGCGCCGCTCGCCGGGCCGGGTACAGCCGCCGGTCGACCACCCGCTGCAACCGACTGCGCAACGGCGCCAGCGCGGCCGCACAGGCCGCGGTCGCCGCCGCCGCGGCCACCGGCGAGACGCGACCCGCGCCCAACCCGACCAGGAACGACGCCACCGTGTAGAACGCGAGCAGCAAAGCGGTCACGAGGCCGTACGTCGCGGCCGCGCTGATCGCCTTGTCGACGTCGTACAGGTCGTGCTTGAGCAACGCGACCGCGGTCGCGAGCGGCAGCGCCAGATACGTCGCGGCGAGCCCCACCACCACCAGATCGGACGAGCCGATGAACAGATAGCTCGCCCAGCACAGCAGCAACGTGGCCGGCACGAACAGCGCACCGAGGGCGAACCACTTCACCTGGGCCTGCTTCACCGGCTCCGCCGCCCGCCGGTACCGCACCACAATGGCGGCCACGGCGGCGATGAGCAGCCCCAGGAACACCGGCAGCAACGCGACCCCGAACAGGCCGACGATCGTCAGGTACGGCTCGGGAAGCCGGAACAGGTGCGGCACGTCCTGGAACGGCGCCGGGAACGGCTCGGGATCGGCCGCGGCCGGGAACAGGAACAGCAGCGGCACGAGCACCAGCCCGTACGCCACCCACCGCCAGCGCCGACCGGGAAGCCGCCCGTCCGGGAAGTACAGCAGTAGCAGGGCCGCCGGGACGTACAGGCTCATCCAGCTGCCCGGCGATATGCCGACGTACCAGTCCCACACCGGCAGCGAGCCCGGACGGTACGCCAGTGCCGCGGCGTAGATGGTGTCGAAGGCCAGGCTGACGGCCGAACCGCCGACGAGCACCAGCAGCGGTCCCACCACGTTGTGCGGGCGCCGCCAGGCCACGAGCATGCCGAGCGTGGTGGCGAACGCCGCCAGCGCGACGGCGACCGCGTACGACCCGCCCGTTCCCGGCGTTCGGGCGACCAGCACCGCACCCACCACGGCGAACGCCACGACGACCGCCGCCAGGGCGTACGCGGAGAGGCGCGGGAGGGCCATGCGTCAACGGTAGGTGCCGGCCCGCGCGCGGCGAACCCGTACCAGTACGGAGATCGGTCCCGAACCAGCTCCGATCCGCGGAACTCCCGGTTGCCGGACGCTGGCCGCATCGTCACCCACGAACCCTATGGAGGGGTCATGAAGCGCACCACCGGAGTCACTGTCGGCCTCATCCTCGCCGGCCTCCTCGCACTCGGCGACGCGATCGGTCCACTCACCGGCATGGGCGACGGGCCGCCCTTCGCGGTCCTGCTCGCCGACTCGGTCCTCGGCATCGTCACGATCGTCGGCGTCGTCCTCGGGTGGCGTGGCAAGCGGTCCGGCATCGTCACCGTGATCGTCACCCGCATCCTCACAGCGCTGAGCGCGCTGCCCGCGTTCTTTGTCGACGGCGTGCCGGCACCCGCCGTGGCGATCGCGGTCGTCGGCATCGCGGTCACCCTGCTCGCCGTCGCGCTGGTCGCGCCGGCGCTGCGCACGCGGCACGCGACGGCGGTGGCCTAGCCATGGCCGCCATTGAGACCCGCACGGCGCCGACCGCCGCCAGGCACGCGGCCGGGCGTCCGGTCCGCGACCTTCGACGCCTCTGGCGCACGGCCCTCGCGGTGCTCGCTCCCCTCCCGGTGGCCGCGCTGGCGATCGAGACCCTCGTGGTCCCGTTCCCGGTGCGAGGCGACATCGCCGACGCCATGACCGGAATAGCCGCCCACCCGGGCCGCGCGCAGGCCGCGCTCTGGCTCGGGCTGGTCTACTCGTTGTTGGTGCTCCCCGCGACGATGGCCGTGGCGTGGACCGCCCGGCGGGGATCGCCGCGGCTGACGCTCGCCGGCGGCGTGCTGACGCTGCTCGCATTCGCCGCCACGCTGCCCGATTCCGACCTCGCCGAGGTCGTCAGCGTTCAGAAGGGCATCGCCCCGGCCGCGCTGCAGGCCATCGACGACGCGGTCTGGGCGCACCCCGCGGTCGGCCTACAGCTCGGCATCTTTCTGCTCGGCCAGGCGGTCGGCCTGACCCTGCTCGGCATCGCCGTGTGGCGGGCCCGAGTCGTACCGGCCTGGGCCGGGATCGTGCTGGCGCTGTCCGGTCCCGCCCACGTGCTCGCGCCGGGCGGCAATGCCGGCGCCGCGGTCTCCTGGGCGATGACCGCGATCGGGTATGCCGCGGCGTCCGTCGCCCTGCTGCGCACCCGCGACGCCGACTTCGACCTGCCCCCGGTCGGCCCGGCCGCACCGGCGGCGCCGGCCGCACCGACCGGGCGCCCCGACCCCCGGACCGCGTGGCGCTTGCTGCTCGCCGTCGCGGCCGCGCCGATCGCCGTGTACGTGGCGGTGTTCCGATACTTCATCCCGTACCAGGACGACGACTCGCCCCGGCTGGTCTTCGACACGCTGGTCGCCTCGCCTACGTACCAAAGCCTGGTGATCTGGTTAGGCGCCTTCGTGGTCCTGACCGGGTTCGCGGGCGTGCTGGCCGTCGCGTGGCACACCCGGCGCCGGACGCCGGTGCTGACGACGATCGCGATGACCCTCGCCGTGCCCGGGTACCTCGCGCTGACCGCCGGCGGCCCGTACGGCGAGGTGCTCACCCACGCCGTGGCGACAGTACCGGGTCTCGACCGCGAGGCGGCGTTCCAGATCGGCTACGGCATGGAGTCCGCGCCGCAGTCCGTCCTCCTGATCACGATCTTCGTGCTCGGCCACCTCGTCGGCACCACCCTGCTCGGCATCGCGCTGGCGCGGGCCCGGGTCGCACCGGCCTGGCTGGCCGTCGGCCTGGCCGTGTCGCAGCCGATCCATCTGGCTTCCGTGATGACCGGCGTCCGGCCGGTCGACCTGGTCGGATGGGGCCTTACGGCGGTCGGGTTCGGTTGGGCCGGGTGGCGCCTGGCGCGGATGCGCAACGAGCAATTCGACCTGCCCCCGATCGTCCACTAGGGACGGATCACGCGCAGAACCTCAATGGCCGTCCACGCCGAGAAAGTCGTCGATCTCGGTGAGGAAGTGCCGCCAGGCCGGATCCAGCTCGGGCACGAGGTGGTTCGCGCTGTCCAGCGGCACAACCGGCATCAATCGCCGGCCGCCCGGCCGAAGGAGGCGAGGGCGGCGCGGGCGACCACGTCGCCGTGTTCCTGCACGAAGTGGCCGGCGTCGGCGAGCACCAGCGGTGCCGGCGCCCCGCGCACGATCCGGCGCAACCGGTCCATTGCCGGCACGCCGAGCACCGGGTCCTGGGCGCCGACCGCGAGTCCCAGCCCGGCAGGCCGCGGAACCGATCCTCCGGAGTACGCAACGCCTTCACCAAAAAAGGTTCTCCCCTCACTCGACGACATCTTCGACGCCCTCCGGCCGAGCGGGCCGGCGCGGACCCGGCGAGTATCGCAGCGACCAGCCCAACCCGACAGGCCCCGGTCCACCATGGTCGCGCGATGAGCGCTGTAAATTCGGGTGCGCGGCGGCGTTCGGTACGGATACGGTGCCCCGATGTCCGCCATGTTCACGCTGATCAGGAGCGCGCAGGCGCCCGTCGTGCGGTTGCGCGGCCGGCGTCCCGCCCTGCGGCGCCTCCACTTCTGACCTTCCGATCGGCTGCGCCCAGGGCCCTCCGCGTCCGCGACTTCGCCGACGGCGGACGGGTCGCGATGACGCCTGTCCGCTTCAGTAGACAGGACCAGGTCATGGCGTCCCGCCCCGAGTACCGCCGCGCCCGCCGCGCGTACGGACAGAACTTTCTCACCGATCCACGCGCCGTCCGCACCCTGATGGCCGCGGCTGAGATCAAACCCGACTTCCTCGTGTACGAAGTGGGCGCCGGCCGTGGCCGTCTCACCACCGCGTTGCTGGACATCGGCGCCCGGGTGACCGCCTATGAGGTGGACCCAGCGATGGCCGCCGCGCTCCCACATCATCCCCGGCTACGGGTGGACGGCGACTTCCTGGCCGCCGACCCGCCCGGCGAACCGTTCGCGGTGGTCGGCAACATCCCGTACGCGCTGACCTCCGCCGTGGTCGACTGGTGCCTCACGGCCGGCTCGATGACCACGGCCGCGCTGCTCGTGCAGTGGGAGTACGCGCGCAAGCGCACCGGCGACTACGGACGCTGGAGCCGGCTCACGATCGCCACCTGGCCGGTGATCCGCTGGCGGCTGGCCGGGAGGATTCCGCGGACCGCCTTCCGTCCGGTGCCACCGGTCGACGGCGGCGTACTGCAGTTGACCCGGCGGGTGGTGCCGCTGGTGCCGGCGAGCGCGATGCCAGCGTACGAAAGGATGGTGGATTGGGGGTTCCGCGGGGTCGGAGGGTCCTTGCAGGCGTCGCTGGAACGCCGCTACCGCGGCGTGGCGGGCGCGTTCCGCGCGGCCCGGATAGCACCGGACCGCCCAGTCGGCGAGGTGTGGCCGGAGCAGTGGCTGACCGTGTTCCGGCTCCTGCATCGCCGCGGGACTGGCTCATAGAGTGCGAGAGCCCTCCCGACTTGTCAGACAGCTCAGAGCAATTCTCGGCCACCGCCGCCGGGCAAAGACTCCTTGGCGTTGCGTCGCAGGTTTCTGATTGCGACTGCTGCCAGCGTGAACGTGACCACGGTGAAGCTGATGCTGTACACCCATGAACGTCCGGTGCTTACACATAGGACGATCAAGGCACAGAAGAATGGCACACCGACGCTCAGGCCGAGAACCCCGCCGCGGCGTGATTCCGCACGCCGATCGGTTGCCCTACCGGTGTCGGGATGGCCGGCAGACCGCGCGGCTTTGCGAAGTCTTCGTTGCTGCGGCCATAGGGCAGCGCACACCATCAGGGCGTACATGGCGCCACTCAGGCCGGAGGCGGCGATGATGGCGGCGAGCGGGTCTCCCCGGTCCAGCCATAACCGGAAGGGAAACCACAATACGCTGAGAGCCACGGAAATTATCACATAACGTCCAAGAGTGCCGCCGAGTGGATCTAGCGGGGCGCCGGGTCCTGGCTGCTGCTCGGCCATGGTAGATATGTGCCCACACCGAGCGGTTCGTATCTCAAAGCTCTCGCCGCCGGGTCCCGGACGATCGTGAAACCGGAGACACCGATGCACCCGGCCCCCAAGATGAGCATGCCGATGATGCCGGGCACGGCTGGGACTCAACATGCAAGATTGAGAGATGGCGAGCGTCGGCTCAGTGCGAAGCTTCAACGCCGACGAAGGCTGGGGCGTCATCGACGGGCCAGACGTTCCTGGAGGATGCTGGGTGCATTTCTCTGCGATCGCCGCTGATGGATATCGGCAGTTGTGGGCCGGCCAACGGGTCGTGTTCCATGCCGTGGCAGCCAGCCAGGACGGGTTCGCCTTCCGCGCAGTGAAGGTCTGGACCGGCGAGGTCGGGCCTGCGTCCCCGATCCGCGACCAGCGAAACGCTGGCGCAGCAGGGCCTTGACCACCGCCAAGCCGGAGTCGAGCACCTTGGCGAAAACACGGGCCAAGACAACCCGCTCCTCACCAACGTCCTCAACTCGGCGCGACCGCATGGTGAGTGCCGGTCCATCCGTACACAGTGGGTGTTGCGCAGGATCGTGCGTCCTTCGCGGCATGAGAGGACGTTGCGGACCGGAGGGGATTTCAACCCCCGTGCAGCTCGCCGCGTACGTCGCACCGACCTCCTCGGTGCGGATGGCTCGCGTGTTGGCCGTCGGTCGCCACACAGAAATCCGAGTCGTCTGGCTGCTGTCGTGAGCGGTGGTTAGGATGCGGCATGCGAGAGATCGTCAGCACAGCCGACGCGCCCAGCTCACCGATGTACAGCCAGGCAGTGAAAGCCGGCGGCCTGGTCTACGTTTCGGGCATCGTCGGCGTCGACGTGACCAGCGGTGACCTAGCCGGAACGACAATCCGTGAACAGACCCGACAGGCGCTCGCCAACTGCCGCGCCGTCCTGCGGGCGGCGGATGCGGCATGGGAGGACATCGTCGAGGTGGGCGTGCTTCTGTCCAACCCGGCCGACTTCGCAGGCATGAACGAGGAATACGCGACATGGTTCCCCGGCACGCCGCCGGCGCGCTACGTCGCCAAGCTCGGCGTCGAACTGCCCGGTGTTCTCATATCGATCCGCATGACTGCATTTACCGGCTGAAGGAATCATCGTCCGGCCGTTCGTGGCCGTCGACAGCCGACACGTGGCGCATGCCGGCTCGCCCCGAACGATGGCCCGCGCGATCCGACGTGACGGACATGGGTGCACGAATCGCGACATAACGATGCACCCAGCTCAGAGTCCGCTGCGGTGCGGGGACAGCCACTCGCGATGCCGCTCGCGCAGGTCGTCGCGCAAGGCCGCGGTACTCAGCACGAGGTCTGCGCCGCCGTCGTACGGGGCGTACAGCCAGGCCAAATCGGGAGGCGAGATGATCACATCCGCTATCTCGTCGTCGGCGACTCTGCGGAGCAGATCGTCGAGACGTCCCGGCCGCCACGCTAGGCGGTTGACGTAGACGTGGGCGAAGGCAAGCTCCGGATCTAGATAGGGCCAGGACAGCACCGTCCAACATTCGGCGTCTGGCAGCAGTTCTTCCAGAACAGGATTCCGGCGGCGCGGCACCGGGGTGAAGCCGATCTGCACCGTGATCACGTGCAGGTTGGGTGTCTGTGCGCCGAGCTCTTCGAGAACGACGTTGTGCCGGCGAAGGATCATCTCGTACTCAGACGGCGTTTCGGCATAGCGCTTGAAGCCGGGCAGACTGCGAAACCGCACCCAGCGGTCTTCCTCCGCCCGTACAGCGGTGCCGAGAGGCTCCAGTCGCGGCCATCGAGCACCCCAGGCGGTTTGGAGAGGATGGTGTCCGCCGGGCGGCGTCCAGAAATGGATCTCGTTGGCAGGTACAGCTTGCCGTCCCGACGCGGCAACTTCCCGCAGTGCGATGACGTACGGATCATCCGTGGGCAACTCCGGCTTGGCGTCGAAGACCGCGATCAGGCTGCCTCCACGGACATAGTCGCCCGTCCAATGCCAGCCATGAATCTCGCGCCAGATCCGCAGGCTCGGCTGAGCAACGTCCTGGCAGGCCTCAGCTGGTGCTAGCCGCTTGATGGCTTTCGCAAGCTTCTTCTTGCCGAGCGGTACGGAACCAGTGGTGCCATGCCAATCCGCCACCGTCGCCAACACCGCGGCGGCCAGCAGGTCGTCATCCAAGTTGACCCGGACGAAGCTGATCTCGTTCATGCCTCGGGCGAAGCCGATGCCATGCGACCTTGGTCGATGCCAGCCGAGGTTGCCCTCGTAGCGCGCCAGCGCCTCGTGGATCTCCACAGGTGTCGCCCAGCCCGGTTTCACCCAGGAATCATCGCAACATGTAGTGCCCTCAGCCCGGCGACCTCTACCTTGCGCAAATCAATCGAATGCCTTCCGGTCATGGTCGCGCGTACGTCGGCGACTCCTCCGATACGGTCACAGGATGGCGCGACTCGTTCACTTGAACGGCCCGCCGGGCATCGGCAAGTCCACCCTGTCGGCGCTTTACGCTGATCGGCATCCCGGCACCCTGAACCTCGACGTCGACACCCTGCACCACCTGATCGGCGGATGGCAGGACGAACAGACCGACACGTGGCCGGTCGTGTGGTCGCTGGCCCGGGCGATGGCGGCGACCCACCTGGACGGCGGGCGCGATGTCGTCCTGCCCCAGTACTTCGCCACCGTGGATGAGATCGCCGGGTTCGAGGAACTCGCGCGCAAGCACCGGGCGGTCTTCCGCGAAGTCGTCCTGCTCGACGACCGGGAGGCGGCGATCGAACGGTTCAACCGCCGCGCCCGCGACAGCGACGACCCGTGGGTCCGCCACCACCACCGACTCATCGAGCTGCGCGGCGGATCGGTCCTGCTCGGAACCTTGTACGACAACCTGATGGAAGTCGTACGCCTGCACCCGGGGGCTGCGGTGGTGCCGAGCGAGCCCGGGGCGGTTCGGGAGACCTACGAGCGCCTGACGAATGCCCTGCGCGAGCCGGTCCAGCGGTGACCCGATCCACCGCGATCGCACCGGGCACGGCGTGCCTCCAGCCGGGCCACGTGGTCGACGTTGCGCTGTGACCAGGCACTACGGGGCCTGCTTCCCCTCTGAGCGCGCAGGAATTCCGCTACGCCCGATCGTCGCGAACTCCCCACGCCCGGCGCCTTGACTTCGAAGCGTGTCGGTTTGACACATCGCCGCAAACCGTTCGGCGACCGACTGAAGCGCGCCGCCCTCACATCGGCAACTCGGCGAGATGGTCCCAGCAATCGCTGTAACGCTGCGTTGTGTACGGCTTCCGGCTGCCGGGCCGCGCAGCAGCAGTCCCTCAGCGATGCCCCTCGCCGGGTCCAGGGCGCCATCGAGTCAGCCGGGGCCACCAGCCCGGGACGGCACGGCGGTAGGTCGTGTATTCGGTGCCGAACTTGCGTGTCAGGGCAGGCTCTTCGTAACCGAGGACGAACGCGACCATGGCGACGGTGACGAGCGCGGCATATCCGAGCAGGACCGGGCGCCACAACAGCAAGGCCTGGCCGAGGATGGTCGCGATGACCGCGAGGTACATCGGGTTGCGAACGTACCGGTACAGGCCACCCACGACCAGGCGGATGGGAGGCGCGATCGGTGCGGGCGTACCGATGCCCTCGATCACGAACCGAGCGAAGGCGTGTACAAGCAAGGCTGTTCCCGCCAGCAGGATCAGGATGCCGAGCAGACGAGCCGGCAGCCAGTGCGCGAGCGCGGCGCCCGGCCGCCATCGAGTCAGCCACCAGGGCAGCAGGCCGGCGACGGTTCCTGGGGCGAGGGCGAAGAAGGCCGCGCTACCGGCTGCTGCGACACTCCTGCGCACGTAGCCCAGTGTGCCGTCGACGCCGGTCCACGTCGATACGTTCAGATGCCCCTCCTGACACCGAAACGCCTCCGGCAGACTCGTTCAGGATTGTGCCCTCCGTCGGATGAGCGGGATCGTGAACACCAGCGCGACCATGACGGCGGCAAGGAAGAAGGTAGTCATGCCCGACTGTCCGTCACCGCTTCTGCGACACCACCGTCCTCACCCGCGGCGTAATCGTGCACCTAGTCCGGCGTGCCCGGGCCACTGCGCTGCAGGGCCGCGGCGAGAAGGTCGTGAGTGAGTTGGTCGAAGGCGACCAGGCGTACCGCTTCGAGGTCTGTGGGTGTTGACCTGATCGTGTCGACGGCGATGCGGGCGGCTTCCGCGGGCGGGAAGCCGTAGACACCAGTTGCGATGGCGGGGAACGCGATCGTGCGCGCCTGCAGTTCGTCGGCCACTTGCAGGCAACGCCGGTAGCACGAGGCGAGGACCTCGGCTTCGCCGTGCGTGCCGTCCTGCCAGACCGGGCCGACGGTGTGAATGATGTGCTGGACCGGGGGATCCAGCTCGAACGCTGGGGTGGCCTTCGCGTCACCGGGCTCGCACGGTGCGATGGCAGCGCCTGCTTGAGCCAGCTGAGCCCCGGCCGCTCGATGGATAGCACCGTCAACACCGCCGCCGCCCAGCAGCGACTCATTGGCGGCGGTCACGATCGCGTCGACGTGCTGGAGGGTGATGTCGCCGAGAACGACTTCGAGGCTGGCCATGACTGATCGTCTCACCTGTACGCAGAGCAGCCGAAGACCGAGGTGGGCCATCATGCCCATCGCGGCAGATCAATGCCGTTGATCTTGCGTGCAATCTATCGCGCCGATCACGGAAGTGAAGCCATCGCCAAGCCATTAATTCGTCTGTTTCTGGATCCAGCTCAGATTGGTTCGTCAGAGGCCGAGCACCGTGCGTACGTTAAATTCAACACTTCGCATTTCGGCCAACGCGAGGCGGCCGAGCCGTCGGCGAAGACGCGGCTTGTCGACGGTGTGCAGGTCCGCGCAATTGACATATGATTCGTCGTACTTCGTGACACCGGCTTCCCGTCCGATACGCACATGAGTCGACTCCGGTCCGGCCGATCCAGTAATCAGCGCCACAGTGACGGCAGACAAATGCTCGGCTATACGACTCACCGTTAAGACAACGACGGGATGGGGATCAGCCTGCGGCACGGCACATGCCCACACTTCACCGCGCATGGGCGCGAGTTGCTGCAGGTCGACTACCACTGTTCGGCGTCCGCCGCCGCCAGCTCCTTCTGCGTCGCGGGAACCACGCCCTCGGACAACGGTGCCGGCTTGCCACCGTAGAAGTGTTGGATCTCTTGAGCGGCGGCGATTTCTCTGGCTTCTCTGACGAGCAGGCGTATGCCCTCGCGTAGCGCATCTGACGTGGTCGTCAACCGTAGCTGGCGCATGACCTCGCGAAGCTCCACCGCGACCGCGACCGAAACGGGCGACGTCAGTGTGCAGCCTTTTGGTCCATTTGGATTTCGCTTGTGGTGGCTCCACCGGTCAGCCCACGTGCATGCGCTCGCACAAGCCGCGCAGCTCGGTGCCACCGGCCGACCGCCGTGATCGCTCGAGCAGTACCCGCGTGGTCTCCCGCGCCAACGCCGAGCTACGGAAGTGCTGGGGAGCGATCCGCTCGGCGCCCGCCGCAAACCTCAAGCTCCAACCACGGAGCAGCCGACGCGCCCGAATCCGCTCCCCGATCGTGAGCTCCAAGTTACGGAAAGCAGTCATGACACATCCTCCGGGCAGGAGTCCATACCGACCCGCCGACCGTATCCGCGCCCCCACAGCAGGTGGCACGGCCTCGTACCACCAGATCATCCGGGGCCGTCGACAGAAGAGCCGGGCGGCCGATGAGATCGGTGGTTGGATGGT